>Ga0209755_10002557_pt1 | contig 24750 bp, 16 predicted proteins | sample TergutCo191P1_FD_187301 | JGI IMG/M metagenome (GOLD analysis project Ga0209755, IMG submission 187301) | Cornitermes sp. P1 segment gut microbial communities from Petit-Saut dam, French Guiana - Co191P1 (SPAdes) (version 2) | ecosystem: Host-associated > Arthropoda: Insects > Digestive system...
CAGAGAGAACCGGCTGTTCATTGTACCTTGCAAAAGATAGCCGCTCAGCCTGCTTTTCAGACAATGCGGAGCCCGCCATCATTTCAGCAATTTTATGCGGAGTAAGAGCGGAAACCGGAGAAGTATCTACAATACGCCCATCCAGCATAACAGTTGCGCTGTCGCAAACCTCGAAAACCTCATCAAGCATGTGCGTAATATAAATAATCGTCTTCCCGTCACTTTTTAGCTTTTTTATGATTTCGAACAGATTACGCTTTTCCTTATCCCCGAGCGATGAGGTCGGTTCATCCATTACAATAATATTTGCCTTATAAGAGACTGTCTTCATAATTTCTATCATCTGCCGCTCTGCAATGCCTAAGTCTTTCACTTTCACATGATGGGGAATTTCGAAACACATATCTCTGCAAATTTCCTCGAAATACGTAATCATTTCCCGGCGGCTTAACACACCAAAGCGAGTACGCTCACGACCTAAGAAAAAATTGTCCAACACCGTAAGCTGAGGAATCACGCTCAGTTCTTGGTGAATGATACCGATGCCCTTTTCCAAAGCATCCTTAGGGGACACAGCATTGACATCGTTCCCAAAAAGTTTAATGTTTCCTGCACTCCTGCTTACAATACCGCCGAGGATTTTCATAAGCGTGGACTTGCCGGCACCGTTTGCACCTAAAAGGGCCATTACCTCCCCACGCCCGACAGAAAAATTCACATCAGTCAAAACTCGCACCGGACCAAAATTCTTATAAATCCCCGTCATTGAAAGGGCTGTATTATTGCTCAAAGACATTTTAAAAACCATTCCCCATTAGTACTTCATTTTCAAAATAACTACACAAACGCACAACAAAGCGCAGCAAATAACCCATTATCTGTGGGCACTAAGCAGGCACTTTGCGCTCAAAACAAAGCGCGGATATTTTCTTCCGGCGCGCAGAGCGAGTTCCACGACAACACAATCCCCGTCATTGAGAGTTTGTCATAAAGTGATCTGCTTTGCCAGACATATGCAGGGCTGTTATCGCATATACCGGGCATATTATTGATTTCAAAGCCCGGATAAATAGTGCAGCCTGCACGCATTACGGAATCAATCTGCTTCATGGTACAATCTTCACCAAGCAGGTCGTCGGCGCCCCATAGTTCACGAAGTACAGGCAGCGGGTCGCAACCACGCGCCAAAAAAGCCTTTTGCATGGACTGCAGTTCAAACGGAATCCCCGCAGGCGCATTAGTGATACGATACATCATCGGCTTCACAAATGATTGTCCCTCGGACAAAGCGTAAATATCCTGACCGACAAAGTAAGCAAGCAGAGGAGCAAATACGTCCAAACTCACACTAAGCCCCATAGAGCGAAACTCAGAAGAAACGCTGTGCACAGCTTCGGTAATCATTCTCGATTTACACTTATAAACACTGTCCACTAAGAGACTAGAGAAAGAGTAACGCCCATGGTCGTAACTTGAAGGCAAAAGAATACTGGCATCTTGATTGACGTTTGAAATAAACGCATCAATATCTATACTTTCGGACTCAAATCGCTTTTTGCACGACGGGCAATAACAGCCTAAACCGCTCTCAAGCCCCGCACAAAAGGAATTGTGCCGAATTTTGTCCAAAAACACACCATAAAAAGGCAGATGAGAAAAGTGCTCCATGTAAATCTTGACAGGATTTTGAATGTTTGCGTTATTAAGAGGGCAAACAAATTGAAACTCTTCCCCTTTTATAACTTCAACTCCATTTTGAATTTGGCCGTCTATAGTCAGCGACAATTGGTGTTTAAGTGAATCGGGAAGCTCCGAAAACATTGGCAGCCACAACCAAACCCGCAAACCCAAATCTTTGAGTATGTGCAGTATCTCTTCGTACACGGAGCAGTCTATGCTCCAACCCAAGATAACATCCTCCGTAGAAAGTAGCTCTGTAGCACGCTTAACTGCATCACGAACATCATCCAATCTCGGTCCGGGATGCTCAAAATTTCCCGTAAAAATCTGCAAAATATGATTCAAAATAATAACCGTTCCTTTAACCAAAAAAGCCGAGGCCCAACACCTCTTGTAGCTTCGATTATATAGCAATACTGCCCCTGTTACAAGGGCAGTAAAAACATGAATTTCAAATTCTTAATGACGTTTAATATACAAAAATACGCAATTATACTGCAATGACCACAATATGGCAATAAAATTATTTATAAGGACGATTGAACAGGTTCAATCATGATTGTAATATAAACTATATCTCATGCTCTTTGCTTTATAATTGTAAAGAGTGCGCTTGGTTACCAAATAAAACGGTGAATTGAATGGCAAGCTGCCGTTTTTCACTCATATGGATAAGATAGCTTTTTTTGTTAATCTTGCAATTATATGATTCTATAGATATAATAACAACCACCAACTGCCCAAGATTTGACTGGCGATTGACTGAGAGATAGTAAATTAAGCAGAGAAGAGCATAAGAAGGGGACCCTTTTGCATTACGAGGTACACCGATGTTTAGATGGCTGCACATTTCAGATATACACTTTTGTACCAATGCAGATGGAGCTGAAACGGTACAGCTCAGAGATGCACTAATTGGTTATGTGAAAAATCTAGAGCCATTCAATGCACTGTTCATTACAGGAGACTTGCGGCATGGTAAGTATGATAAGACTTGCGATGTTGCTGAAACATGTACAAATATTAAGAATATTGCAAACGCTGCAGGAATTACGGATATGTCAAATGTATATATAGTACCCGGCAACCACGATGTTAAGCGCTCTGATGTTCGTTCAGATATTATAAGAGGTGTAAAAGATAATTATGATGTTTATGTCGGAAAATTTGACAGTCGGCTTGAGACATTGCTTAATGATTTTTCTTTTTTCAGGGAGTGTGAAAACAACCTGTATAGAGAAAGCTTCTTACCCATTAGTAGCAACCCTCACTTTGTTCGAACAACGGAGCATCTAATCCTGGTTCACATCAATACTGCTATTTTATCCTGTGATAACGATGAAGAGGGGCGGCTGTATTTAGGAACTTACTATCTGCAGGAAGCCCTTAAGGAGGCCAAAGCCAAAGCAATAACTAAAGCCATCCCGGATAGTGAAGTAGAAACCAAACTCACAGACCTTCCGATATTAGCAATCGGTCATCACGATCTTCACATGTTTAAGCGTGAAGAACAATCAAAAATACTTGAACTATTCGCTGATTACGATGTGAATGTATATTTATGTGGGCACAATCATAAATTAAAGGTCACTACTCGTGAAAACGTATACGAGATAGGTGCCGGATGCATGAAAAAAGATAGTGGCGAAGTGGATGCCGGCTTTTTAGTTGGTGAATATGATGGAATTCGTAAGCAAGCACTATTTATCGGATATGAATGGAAAAGCGGCAATTGGGCGATAGACAATCATTTTGAAAATAATTTGTATAGGTTAACTCCAAAACAAGAAGGATATGTATCCCTATTTCCGGGACATATACCTGAAATTACTAAAAAAAAATATGATAGTCCAGAGTATTATATACCCGGAAAACTATGTAAGTGGGTGATTGATAATAAGAGACAAACTCGCTTACCTTTTTCCGATAATAGGTTAGACTTATATGAGGCTTGCTTATCTGACAAGCATATGGTTCTTATAGGCGGCGCAGGTTCCGGAAAATCTACAGCCATTGAATTTTTAGCGCATAAATTATATGAAGATAAAACCAACAATTATTATCCGGTGATAAACTCACTAAAGGATTTCACTGACAAAATGGATTTATATGAGTACGTACCACCTGAATACAGAAAGGCACCTGCGGAAAGAATTTTTCTATTACTTGATGGGTATGATGAAATTGAAGATAAATATAAAAGCGACTTCATTCACTCAGTAAACAATTTTACCCGAAGCAACCCCCAAGTAAATATTACCGTGTCAACAAGAGGTAATTTCTATACTAACGGTATATTCAGCAATTTTGCTGAATATGAAGTTGTTCCGTTTGACGATGAGGATATACGTGTTTTTCTCAGACAAAAGCATATTGACTCTAAGCGATTTTTGGCTGAGGTTTTCAACAAAAGTCTTGAGAGTTTGCTTCACATTCCTTTTTATTTAGTATCCATTGTAGAAATGTATGAAGAAAAATATCCATTGCCGCAAAGAGACACTCTGATAGAAAATTTAATAAAACTTCGCTTTAAGAGTGATGTTAACAAAAATGCGGGTAACATGCCTCTTGAGGATTATGAACATGAAATTTTCATTTCATTTCAGAACATTGCCATTGCGCTACAGTTATTGAACCGTAACTATTTAACAAATATTGAATTTCAAAAACTAATTTCTGACAGAAAGTATTTAAAACCTAACGGACTTTGGGAAAGAGTTGGCGATACATGGCAATTTAAACATGCCAACTTTCAAGAATATTTAGCTGCAAAACATTTATCGAATCTAGGCTTTAATGAAATAAAGGAAATAATAACAACAAACTCCGGTGTTTTGGGTAACAGATGGATAAACACCCTGTCATTTGTCTTGCCCATGATGGTTGACGAAGAACTTCTATACTGGCTCGCAGATAACAGCCCAAATCTTATGCTCCATTTTGAGCCAGATAAGCTTACAGATGAGGTGCGGTTCAATCTTTTCAGAAAAATAATGAACTCACATAGAGAAAAAAACGTATGGCTTCCATACAGATATGCAGACGTACAGCTGTTTGCAAAAAGTTTTATGTCTGAAAAAGCCCTCGAATATCTGGTGTCAGAAATCTCTAATCCGCTACATTATTGGTCACTCTCAAATGCACTTAATGTCATACGTTGGTTCGATAGTAATTTATTTGGAAAAGAGGCTGAAACAACTGAAACCTTAATCTCATGTTGTAAATCAAAAAAAGCGCGACCATATGAGCGAGAAGGTGCTCTAATCGCACTTGGGGCATTACAGTTATTCAATAAAAATGTAAGTCACCAATTATTTGAATTGTTCGGAGCGACTACAAACGCCCATGAAAAATCCGGATTGTGCCATTATTTTATTGAAGCTAACCAAGTCGATGAGTACATTGATTTTTTCTTAGATGGTCTTAACATGAAAGATGATGACGGATATTTTTCAAGTTCATTTCGTCTTTTCGAGGCTTTGAAAAAAATTTCAACACCTGCTGCCATAAAAAAAGTATTTGAATATGTTGCGCAGAAGTACAACGATATCTCCTCATATAGATTTGAAGAAATAATTGAGAACACAGTTTCAAAAGCAATATCTATCTATGGCAAAGGGCATAAAGCGTTATACGGTGTTGTACTGGCTAATTTCATCAAGTCTATAAAAAATTATAACAACAAAGCTGTAATTAGAATATGGGAATTCTTTGTTAAAACAAAAACGAAAGCAAAGGTGTTTGAGTACATTCTGAAATCTGATGAAGATATTTTTAGGCGGCATTATATCTATTTCAATGACATAAGTATTTTTAGGGATGATGAATATGTCAAATTGTTTGCTGATATGTACAAGCAAGGGATGAAGAAAAATGATTTTATTGATTTTGCTGAACTACTATATGAAGATGATCCAAGATTTGAACACTGTAAAGACTTAATACAAGAAGTTGATGGCATTATTATAAAGCCGAGAAAAAATGTTGATTATGTGCAGCAAGAGAAACAAGGCAAGCAGTGTTACTTCAACGCATTGTTTAGCAAAGATAGATATGTTGAGCTGGCAAATGAGCTTTTTGAGCTTGCAGAAGATTCTAATTTAACCTGCAAGCAATTAAGTGACCCCTACCAATATCTCCGAGATTACAAAAAAGAGCTTGAGCATGTGAAGTGGGACTTAATACGGCTGTGTGATGATGAAGAGTGCGAGCTGGCTGTAAAAAGTCACTTGGAAAAAATAGTAAACTGGGAAGGGTATCTTTTGAGCAAGATTTGCAAGACTCTAAAAGAAAACAATAATTTATACGTTTCTGATATCCAAAAAGCTCAGCTTGCAGATTATTGTAATTCAAATCTTCAGGAATATAGCTTTATTGAAGATGTAACTTATATTGACGAAAGTTACACGTATACATATAAGGGGTATTACTTGTCGTTTTTACTACAATACTTCAACTTCCCGTGTGATGTACAAATATTACTTCAGTTGACCATGTACCCTTTTATATATGAGTTTGATGATAACGGAAATTTTCATTCTTCATATTTTAACGCTATTACTCAACTTGAGAAAATAGTAGATAAAGACTTACTTGTTAATAAGGTAAAGCAAGATATTCAAAATCAACAATTGCCAAACTTCCTTATAGAGAGACATTTGGAATTCTGCACAGAAAACAAAATTTTTGAGGCAAAAGAGTTGGCTACAAACGTATGTATTGGTGAATACGACAGATATACAAAAACGAGGGCCGTAAATTACCTGTTCGGTGTATTTGGAACTGATTATGTTTTTAAGCACGTTCTGGATACCGCTGATGATGAATTGCTTGAATATATCTCCTCGCATCAGGTAACTATAAACGATGCACGTCTTGTTAACAGGTTGCTTGAAAGAGCAAATGCATTAAAGGATAAGACAAAATTCTTATCGCAGTTAATTCGTCTTCAAAGCGAAGAAGGATTGCGAACATACTATGAACTAACACTAGAGGCAAATGCACTTCCCGATTACACAGACGATAATTCCAATTGTGGGCATATTACCGAAGCTATATCGAGCATTGAAAAACCTGAACTGCTTCAACTGTTGGTCAAACTCGTCAAATTGCGATTTACTCTAAATTTCAAAGATGCAAAATTTTTCGGACTATACAATTCATTATCTAAGGCTTTTAAGAACATTGGAACTGGCAGTAATTACGAAACAGTGGTTTCGTTAATGAAGCTAACCATAGAAGAAAACGAAAATAATGAAAACCTAAAGTCCTTTTGTAATCATATTATAGAGAACCTGAATAACATTGAATCAATTAACAGTGAACGTGCTTGGCCTTTTGACGAAGTTATACAAAAACTGATGCTCAATTAGGTGTTCAGAATATAATCAAGCATCCGTCAAAGTTTTTAGAAGCGCAAACACGTAGTTATTTGAAATCATAGATTTTATTCCATTGCTCCATCGCTGCCCAAGATGTAGACTTTCCTATGTTTTCTACCCATAAACTCTTTTGCTATGTTTTAAAGGGATTAAAAAAGAAGCCTACTAAAACAGTCACGATTTTAATCGTACAAATACGACTCTATATACTTTTGTTTTCCCCGGGTAACAGCGACTAACAAATATTTTAACGCTTCAATTTTTTTCAAGCAACTCTTGGTTTTCATTCATAAACGCAACCTATCATACCCAAAACTCATCGCTAATATTCTCATATCTTCTTTCCCTTAATATGCTCGGCATTTTCTCAACTGAGGGAAACTCATTAACTATTTCTTCGCATAAACAAGTCAAAAGCTCCTCTCCCAAATCCTCTGCATAAGTACCTCGGAGAGCTTTAATATACCATTGTTCAAGATTGGATTCCGTAACAACACTTTGAATACGACTGCGCCAACCGAGTTGGTTTAACAAAGATATTATCAAGTGTTCGTCCGCATCTTTGCAGACAATAACTATTTTATCACTTGTTACACTGTTAACGATACCTTCCGCAAGTTCTTCGTTAAGACTTAAATGCTTAATTTGAATTGCAGGTCCCCAATTTGAATACATGTCGAGTCCACGGTCTGCCGCATTAGTGACACCGACTCGATAAACTCTGGCTGCCTGACTTCTAGTAAGTGAATGAATATCCAAACACATAACCATAGAAGCGAAATCTGCAAATTCCGCTAGTATATCTCTTTTGCCAATATCTATTGAAATTTCAATTTGCAAATCGAGAGCATTTACAAGTGTCGAAAAGAGTGCGTAAACTACAATCTCATAGATTTTATCAATGGAACGTCTTAACCCTGCTTCGTATCTGAATGAATCAATAAAGCCTTTGACATCAAAGTTCTCAGGTGTTGCTTCCAGAGCATAATCGAGAGCATTTGCCATTTGTAAATATCTACTCGTAAACTGCCGATAAATGTATGATTCTACCGCTCCATCTGTTCGTAGATTTTCTTCGCCTAATGCTTCAAGGATAACAGGCGGAATTGCATTATCTTCAAATAAGTTGTCTTGGAACTTTGCGCTGCTTGTGCATGGTCTGCCAACCAACTCGATGCAAATCGCGTCTCTCCATTTTTTACTTTGATTGCGATAATCTTCAAGATTGGCTAAGTTAATAGAATCAGGATTAAGGCGAGCATGATAAAGAATTTCTGCAATCTGAATAGGTTTGTATAAATGAACCCTTGCCTTTCTAATAATGCTGTCGAGTGCTTCTTTTGCCTGTATTCTATCTGGCATGGTTTAATTTCCTCTCATGTAGCTTTAAGGCTTTCAACATTTGAAATGCCACTGCTGTTATAACAGGAACAGCAACACTATTCCCAGTTTGCTTTCTAACCGCTGTATAATTGCCGACTATTTTATAGGAATCAGGAAAGCCTTGTAATCTGAAAAGCTCTCTTGCTGACGGTCTACGTTCGTTGTTCAAAAGAAGATAGTTTGCAGATGCTCCCGCTCTCAAAGCGCAAGAATAATGATGAGGAGTAATTGAGCCACCAACATTCTCGTGGGTTATATAAGGGCGTTCTAATTCTACTTTCATTCGTGCTATACGGCTGTCTCTTATATTGTCTTTAACCCATAGGGATTTATCTAATGAATCATCAGGTTCAAGAATATCTATTAGTGAAAGCCTTTTTTTTATAGGTACTTGTGGTGGGAAATAGAAGTCAACATCATCTTTGAAGCCACATATGATAATGCGCTCTCTTTTCTGCGGAACACCATAATCAAGAGCATTTAACACCTTATAATGAACATTGTATCCTAAAGCTTTCAAGTGTTCGAGAATAATGCTAAATGTCCTACCTTTATCATGTGCTGTTAAGTTTTTAACATTTTCAAGCATAAATGCTGGTGGTTTGCGGTCATTGAGTATTCTTTCAATATCAAAAAACAGAGTGCCTTGCGTTGCATGGCTAAAGCCCTCTTTTTCACCAATGATGCTGAAAGGTTGACATGGAAACCCTGCAAGCAAAATATCAAAATCTGGGATTTCACTTGTTGCAACTTTAGTAATATCACCATGAGGCATTTCTCCGAAATTTGTTTTGTATGTTTCACAAGCTTGTTTATCCCACTCTGATGAGAATACACATCTTCCTGCAACGCTTTCAAATCCGATTCTAATGCCACCTACACCCGCAAATAAATCAATGAACCTAAAGGAATCCCATCGGTCAGACAAGGGAAGTTCTTCTGGTGGTAAATCCTCAATAAAATCAAAAAGTGACATTTGAGATTTGATGAAACTGTTTGTGAGAGTTCTGCTCATATTGAGACTGCCTTTCAATTCTTATGTTAACACTTAAATGTAATTACACAAATTATATCTCGCTTGACTAAAAAATTCAACTGTATAAATACAATATAGAAAGAGAAATTGCGAATCCTTGAAACACATTTTTACTTCATGGAACTATTTCAAAGAAGCCGCTGACACAATTGGGAGCCTCCTAACAGGTGGTGCGAGTAGGGTTACATGAGGGTTTTGTTAGAAATCTTGTTAGAAAACAGCAAAAATCGACCAAAAACGAGAGTGTTAAAACGCAGAGCAGGGAAAGCATAAAAACCTCACAGCCATTACAACTACAAGGTTTTTAAGCTTGGTGCGCGAGAGCCGACTCGAACGGCCACGTGCGTATTGCACACTAGAACCTGAATCTAGCGAGTCTACCAATTCCACCACCCGCGCACATATTCAATTGCCGATGGTACCTGAGAAGCTATAGCTAAACTCTAATCGTCGCAATTATAACAAAGCCGAAATGCCTTGTCAAGCATGGAGTAATAAGGTATACTACTCCCCATGAAAAACATAATCAAAACAGAAAAGCTGGAATTCTCATATTACAGCGACGACGGCAAAGAAACGAGACAAGTACTAAGCGGACTTGACCTTGAAATAGAGCAGGGAACCTTTGTCGCAGTAATAGGGCACAACGGCTCGGGGAAAACAACACTTGCAAAACATTTCAATGCTATACTGCTACCTATGGGTGGAAAAGTCTACGTTGAGGACATGGACACGTCAGACGAAGCACTTATGCTTGAAGTGCGCCGCAGGGTAGGTATGGTATTTCAGAACCCTGATAACCAAATAGTCGCAACAGTGGTGGAAGAAGATGTAGCTTTTGCACCGGAAAATCTCGGTTATCCACCTGAAGAAATAAGGCGCAGGGTGGACGAAGCCCTTAAAATAGTTTCAATGTACGAATACCGCAAACACGCGCCGCATCTGCTGTCGGGTGGTCAAAAGCAACGTATCGCCATAGCGGGGGTACTGGCTATGCGCCCGAAATGCGTGGTGTTTGACGAGCCGACAGCGATGCTGGACCCGCAAGGCAGGGCGAGCGTCGTAAAAATAATGCGCGAACTGAAAGAAAAGCACGGTGTAACAGTCGTGCTGATAACTCATCACATGGACGAAGCCGTTGATGCAGACAGGCTTATAGTCCTCTCAGAGGGCGAAATCGTAAAAGACGGCACACCAAAAGAGGTGTTTTGTGACATAGAAACGCTGAGAAAAACAGGCCTCGAAATCCCCGAAACAGCCCGCCTGATACACGCCCTAAACGAAGAAGGCTTCACCTTACCAACGGATGCCCTAACAATAGAAGAATGCGCCAAAGCAATTCGCACTGCGCTGTCTTACTAAAAATGATGAGCAAAATTAGCTGTGCTTAAGGACAACCCCCACCGTCTGCGGACGGCACCCCCTTCGTGTGCGAAGGGGGCAAGGAATTCCTCGCTATTGCCCCCTTCGCACACGAAGGGGGTGCCGCGCAGCGGCGGGGGTTGTCTTCCGACTTTCGCAATTGCCTAAATCAATCATAAAAATCAATATTAGGAGCACCAAATGCCACTACTAAAAGTAGAAAACCTAACACACACATACAGTATTGGCACGCCGTTTGAGCGTGTTGCAATCAATAATATAAATTTCACGGCAGAAAAAGGCGAATACATAGGCATAATTGGAGCGACAGGCTCAGGCAAATCTACACTGCTGCAGCACCTTAACGGTCTGCTAAAACCCACATCGGGTAAAGTTTACTACGACGGCAAAGACATACATGAATCTAAAAAATTTACAAGAGATGTGCGATTCAAAATTGGTCTGGTATTTCAATACCCCGAGTACCAACTCTTTGAAGCAACTGTTTTTGAAGATATAGCATTCGGCCCCAAAAACATGGGCTTGTCGGACGAAGAAGTGACAGAGCGCACACACGAAGCCGCAGGATTTGTCGGGCTGGGCGAATCTTTTATGAAAAAATCTCCGTTTGAGCTGTCAGGCGGTGAAAAAAGGCGTGCGGCCATAGCGGGTGTGATAGCCATGCGCCCGGAAATTTTGATTCTCGACGAGCCGACAGCAGGGCTTGATCCCGGTGGTCAAAACGAGATAATAAAAAATATCAAGACCTACAAAAAAGCGCACGACGCAACCATCATACTGGTTACACACAACATGGAAGAAATCGCCAAAAATGCAGAGAGGATAGTTGTGCTGAGTAAAGGAGAGGTCGAGATGGACGGCGCACCTACTCAGGTTTTCGAAAAGTCCGAAAGGCTGACAAACCTTGGTCTTGCTGCACCAAAGGCCGCACTCATTGCGGAGCACCTACGAGCAAGCGGAGTAAACCTCAAAAAGGACATATACACGCTGGAGTACCTGAAAACAGCCATTTTAGAGCTAAAGCGAGGTGAAACAAGTGCTTAAAGACATCACCTTGGGGCAATATTTTCCGGGCGAAACAATAGTCCACAGATTAGACCCGCGCATGAAGCTAATCCTGATGATTACCTACATAACCGCACTGTTTCTCGCAAGCGGCATCTACGCCTATCTGTTCATGTTTGCCATACTCGTAACCTGCCTGACTATATCGAAAATAAAACCGAGAGCAGTGCTCAAAGGGCTGCGCCCGATATTCATTATAATAATCCTGACGGTAATTTTAAACATCTTTTTCATACGCGGTGAGACAGTCCTATTTGAGTGGCGATTTATCGTGATAACCCTTGAAGGCTTGCAAACAGCGGCGTTCATGGCAACACGGCTTATGATGCTTATCATAAGCACATTTCTCCTAACCTACACAACATCGCCCATCGCCTTGACCGATGCAATAGAACGACTGCTCGGACCGCTGAAAAAAATAAAACTGCCGATACATGAGTTTGCCATGATGATGAGCATAGCACTGAGGTTTATCCCCACACTCATTGAGGAAACAGACAAAATAATCAGCGCGCAACGCTCACGCGGTGCTGACTTTGAAACAGGCGGTATAGTTAAAAAAGCCAAGGCGGTTCTGCCGATAATAGTTCCGCTGTTCATAAGTGCATTTCGCAGAGCCGATGAACTCGCCACAGCAATGGAAAGCCGTTGCTACCACGGCGATGAAGGCAGAACAAGAATGAAAGTCCTCAAAGCCACACCTAAAGACTACGTGGCTCTCTTGGCAGGAGCAGTAGTTGTGGCCGTGGTAATATTTCTGCGATGAACCCATGTAGGGGCAGATGGCAATCTGCCCGAAACACAGAGGTGACATATGAAAAACATAGCACTGAAACTATCGTTTGTCGGCACGAATTACCACGGTTGGCAAATACAAAAAACAGAAAAAACAATAGGCGGAACGCTTGAAGCGGCACTTACTGAGATTTGCGGACATGAGGTGAAACTTGTTGGTTGCGGAAGAACAGATGCGGGCGTTCACGCAAAAATATACTGCGCAAACTTCAAGACAGATTCAACCATACCGCTCGATAAACTACCGCTTGCCGTAAACGCTATTCTCCCGCCTGACATAGTTGTAAAACAAGCCGTGTACGCACCCGATGACTTCAACTCAATACTTTCATGCCTAAAAAAACAATACACATACAGGCTGTATAACTCGCGCATAAGAAATCCGTTTGAAGCAAAAAGAGCATATTTTTACCCCCGAAAACCGGACATAGAGAAAATAAAACAAGCAGCCCGACACTTTGTCGGCACACATGACTTTGCAGCTGTTCGCTCGGTCGGCACGGAAACAAAAACAACAATCCGCACAGTATTCGAATACGAAATAAAAGCGGACGACCCGATAATTGAGTTTAGAGCCACAGCCGACGGATTTCTATATAATATGGCAAGAGCAATGGTCGGCACATTGCTCTATGTTTCCGAGGGAAAAATCGACCCTGACGAATTGCCTGCGTTACTTGAGCAAAAAGACCGACGTCTTACAGGTCCTACAGTTCCGCCCGATGGTCTTTATATGACAAAGCTGTGGTATGACGGCGAAATTGCTTCAATATTTGAGATAAATTTGTAGCATAATAATTTACATATTGTAATCTTTATTATGTTGATATATAATGCTACGGGTTGAGAGAATCTCGCGTATTCTAAAATAGAGTTCATATGAGCAAAGGAGCATATGGTGGATAGACGAGAGACAAGGATTTATATATTCATAATATCCGTGGTGCTTATAGGCGCGATGCTTGTTGTTATTCCGCTTATAACCATGAATTTTCTTACAAGCGCTCATGACGAAAGAATAAGGGAGGACATACGCTCGTCCTCGTTTATTATGAGAGAAACGGTGCGCTCGTTTATCGACGGTGTCTATAATCTCAGCTACTCTCTCGCAACAAACCCAAGCATTATTACGATGGACAGTGAGGCTCAAACGCCTATCCTTGTAGACAACGCTTTGCGTAACAAATACGTAGAGTTGTTTTACATACAAGGTTTGGACGGTATGCAAATTTCGCGCTCAAGAGGGGAAGTGGGCGATAGAAGCAATCGGTGGTGGTTTACACGAATGATGAGCGACCCGAGACCCTTTGTTTCCCATGCATATTTATCTGTAAGCACGGGACTTCCGTGTGTTTCTATTTATTTTCCAATCTATTATGAGGGTGAAAAGGTTGGAATTTTCGGCACGGACATAAGCCTGGCGTATATCCAAACCTTAATAGTGCAGTTTGCGCAGGGAACTTACGAGCTTTATTCGTTTATCATTGACGGTGATGGTACGGTTATGGCACACCCGAACAGTATGTACCTTGAAAAACTTGTGAATTACAAAACGCTTATTCGCACCGTCCCTATTGTTGACGAACACGGGAATGCGGTTATAGATGAATTCGGGAACGTTGCCGCTACGGAAGAACCCGTTGAAGCGTCTGAGGAATACAGAGCAATAATAAAAGCCGTTTTAGATGGCGAAAGCGGCATTGAAATAATCGAGCTTAACGGGAGGAATTTTTATGTAAATTTTGAGCCTATCCCGCTTCCCGGATATTCAGATCATTGGGCAATTATCACACTCCAAGACAGGGATATGGCAATGCAAGCAGTCACCACCTTGGTGAGAATCATGATAATGCTGCTTTCGGTCATATTCTTGGTGCTTATTGTGTGTGTGGCCGGTTTTTCAAGAACTTTGAATAAATCAATAGCTTCGCTAAATCTCGCCAAAGATGAAGCCGAAAATGCAAATAAAAGCAAGAGCGACTTTCTTGCGATAATGTCACATGAAATCCGCACACCCTTAAACGCAATAATCGGCATAGTCCAAATTCAGTTGCAAAAGGACGAATTGCCGAACGAATACACGACAGATTTGGAAAAAATATATGATTCGGGTAGTGTTTTGCTCGGTATTATCAACGATATACTGGACATGTCAAAAATCGAAACAGGAAACATGATGCTTGAACCTGCGGAGTATGATCTGGCAAAACTTATTCACGACACGATGCAGCTTAACATAGTGCGTGCCGCTGTTAAAAACATAAAATTCAAATTAGAACTGGACGAAAATCTGCCGCTTAAACTATTCGGCGATGAGCTGAGACTTAAACAAGTTTTAAACAACATACTCAGCAATGCCGTAAAATACACAGAGCAGGGACATGTCAAATTATCGGTAAGGCATAGCGAGCAAGGCGAAAATGTCATGTTGTGCTTTATTATTAGTGATACGGGGCAGGGCATAACGGAAGAGGATATGAAGCAGTTATTCACGATGTTTAAGCGTTTTAACATGGAAGAAAACCGAACAACGGAAGGCACGGGGCTTGGGCTGAGCATTGCTAAAAAGCTCGTTGAAAAAATGAATGGGACTATTGAGGTACAAAGCGAATACGGAAAGGGCAGTGCATTTACTATCACCGTTATGCAGAAGGCGGCGGACGGCACACCTATTGGTGCGGAAACTGCCGAAAATCTGCGAAATTTCACATATACGGGAAATTACAAAAATGATGAGTTTAAAATCCCGCTCGGGTCGATGTCTCACGGCAAGGTTTTGGTCGTTGATGATGTTGACACGAATTTGTATGTGGTGGAAGGTCTGCTCTCATATTACGGGATGAATGTAGATTTGGTGACAAGCGGTTTTGACGCTTTGAAAAAAACAGAAGAAGGCAATGTGTATGATATAATTTTTATGGATTATATGATGCCGAAAATGGACGGTATAGAAACTACAAAAAGAATGCGCGAGGCGGGCTACAAAGGGATAATCGTTGCCTTGACGGCAAATGCACTTATAGGCAATGATGAAATGTTTAAGAAAGAGGGTTTTGATGACTTTATAGCAAAACCCCTTGATTTGCGGCAAATGCACGATATTTTAACGAAGTATATAAGCAGGCTGCACCACGAAGAACCAAACGAGGGTGAAGGATAAACGCAATAAACACTGTCGAAACCGACACCCGCAATTAAAACTTCCATTTTTGCCAAACTTGTGATACAATACTAAATTGGTTAGTTATGTGAGGCGATGATATGGAAAAAGTAAAAAAACGCAGATGGCTAAGGTACGTAATAGTGCTTGTTGCGCTGGCGGCACTCACGTTCATAGCCATATTCATCATACGAGGTGTCTCAGTCGGAACATTTACGATATTTCCAAGAAGAAGCCCTGTGTTCACTGTTGATGAACTAAACTTCGACGCGGGGCGAAGCAGAGTGTTTGCAAAATCAGGCGGGTCGGTAGCCACCGCAGGAACTTTTGGAATACAGGTTTTAAATGCCGATGGAGAAGAGACTCTGAGAGACACGTTTAGGATGTTCACTCCGGCAATAATCGAACAGTCAGGAAACTTTCTGGCGTTTGATATAGGAGGAACATCAGTAAGAGTATTTAACACAACTCAAGTTATACACTCTATAGAAACAACGGGTCAAGTCGTATCGGCAACGCTCAACCAAAATGGGTGGTTTACCGTTGTTACACAAGAAGCGGGGGCGTTTAGAGGAACGGTAAAGGTATACAACAATCACGGCGCTGTTGTATACGGTGTGGAACTCGGGAGCGGATTTCCCATAAAAGCAATACTATCTGATACAGGTTATAATCTTGCTATCTTAAACCTTGCAGATGCAGGTAGCAGAGTCACATTTTACAGCGGCATTGATGAAGATAAAGAAGAACCGGACTATCAATTTCAGCTCAGAGATATAGTTATATTCGACATCAAATTCATGAGGTCGGGCGAAATACTTGCCATATCCACAGAGTCAATTTTACGCATAGACAGCACAGGCGAGGGAACGGAAATTTTTAATTTCAGAGGCAGGCGGCTCGGGAATTTTGCACATGGAGACGGCTTCATAGCACTAAACCTGTACGACTACGGAGTGGGGTACACCGGGCAAATCGTAACTGTAAACATAAATGACGGAACAATAATGGGGGAACAAAGAGTACATAGAGAGATAATCTCAATGTCGTTCGGCTACGGACAGCTCGCGGTACTGCAAAGCAACGCAATCACATTTTTCAATAAAAACATGGAGGAATATACCGCGTCGGAAGAACACATTTTTGCAGTAGCGTCAAACAGAATTCTCATGATTGGAGAAAACGTAGCACTTGCCACCAATGATAATTCAGCTTTGTTGGTGCGTCGATAGAAAATGGAGGAACATTAAAAGTTGATAAGCTTTTTAATTGACATTGCACTACTCGGAACAGTCGTGTTTTGCGGCTGGAGAGGATATAAAAACGGTTTGATACGCGGAGTGTTCGGCGTTGTATCGCTTGTATTGGCTCTGTTTGTAGCGAACTTCGCGGCACAGGCATATTCGGATGATGCAGAGGTACTGCTGTTGCCATTCGCCAGCGGAATGCTGGAATCAACAATGAATGAGCTTTCTGATGAGGGCATAGAGTACCAGGCAATCGCACATGACCACGAAGTAAGCGATGATTTTTTCGGAAGGGCATACATGGCACTGCGCGAGATTGGCTTCCCCGAAGCAGCGGCGGTCGCCATAGCAGAGCAGTCAAGGCTGGTGGAGCTTTACGGTGACAGCGACAGGTCATTTGTTGACATTGTGGCGGAAAAGCTCACAGGGTCACTCGCTTTTGTCGGAGTGTTTGCAGTTGCATTTTTACTGATTTCTATTGTATTTGCAGTAATAGGCAACCTAATAGGCTTAGTTTTCTCGCTCCCCGGGCTGAGATTTGTTGATATAATAGCAGGGGCGATATGCGGCGTGGCAAAAGGAATAATTATCGTATATGTGCTTGCCGTAATTGTAAGGTACTTTGGACTCGTTATGTTACCGATACTGGAAGATACAGCAGTTCTTTACTTTTTAGTAAGCAACAACCCCATAGCGAATATGCTTGGCGTATAGGTGGTGAATTGGTGAAAGCATTACCGAATATTATATCATTTTTTCGCATATGCCTGGTTCCGGTGTTTGTTATCGTTTTCTTTAACGACTACAGCGAGTTCCGTATTTTCACCGTTTTAGTATTTGCCATTGCAGGGTTTAGCGACGTACTCGACGGAATAATCGCACGCAAGTTTCAAGCACAGTCAAAACTGGGTAAAATACTCGACCCGCTTGCAGACAAACTAATGACATTCACTGCCATAGTGTGCCTCACAATCGCAAGACCGATACTTTTTTGGGCGGTATGCGTATTTTTTGTAAAAGAGGCGTTAATGGGAATCGGTGGGCTGGTATTACATAAAAAAGGCCACAAGGAACTACCTGCGTCAAATGTAATAGGAAAAGCCTCAACAGTGACATTTTTCGTAATTTTGGCATTGCTTATGATTTTCCGAAACCTATCAGATACCACGGCAGTTTTAATGATTGCGCCTGCTATCGCCCTGGCACTTGTGGCACTGGCAAGTTATATAGTATCATATGTAAAAGCAATAAAAACAGAAAAACAAGAATCCGGAGAAGATTAATGCAACCAACAATTTGTTCAAGATGTAAAAAAAGCCCGGCAGTTATCTTTATAACAAGGATAGAAAACGGGCAAACAACAAACGAGGGAATATGCCTGAAATGCGCACGTGAACTCAACATAAAACCCGTGGAGGACATCATAAGGAGAATGGGTCTGACAGATGAGGATCTTGAAAGTCTCACAGATGAAATGATGGAAGCCATGGGCGGGCTTGAGGCACTGGGTGAACCTGAAGAAGATCCGGAAAGTACGGTTGACGATGGCAAAACAGCAACTTTCCCGTTTTTAAACAGGTTATTCGGCGGTCCCGAGGATACTCCGCAAAGAGATTCGAGGCACGGGCGCGACCCTAAAGAAAAAGAAAGCTCAGGCAGTAAGAGAAGAAAATATCTCGAAAACTACTGCATTTCACTGACACGAAAAGCGGCAGATAGTAAGCTCGACAAAATTGTAGGGCGTGACACCGAAACAGAGCGTGTTGTACAGATACTCAACCGCAGACAAAAAAATAATCCCTGCCTTATCGGCGAGCCGGGGGTCGGCAAAACAGCGATTGCCGAAGGATTATCTCAAAGAATTTTTAACGGCGACGTACCGCAAAAACTGCGCAGCAAGGAAGTCTACTTACTTGACCTCACCGCTCTGGTAGCAGGTACACAGTTTAGAGGGCAATTTGAAAGTCGCATGAAAGGGCTTGTCGAAGAAATAAGAGCGCACGGAAACGTAATACTGGTAATAGACGAGGTTCATAGCTTGGTCGGAGCGGGAGACGCAGAGGGCTCTATGAATGCGGCAAATATCCTGAAACCCGCGCTCTCCAGAGGTGAAATTCAAGTCATAGGCGCAACAACTTTCACGGAATACAGAAAACACATAGAAAAAGATGCTGCACTTGAACGCAGATTTCAACCTGTGGTAGTAAGCGAGCCTTCCATAAGCGAATCCGTTGAAATAATCATAGGAATAAAAGGCTATTACGAGACATTCCACGGCGTTCACATATCAGATGAAATGGCAAGGCAAGCCGTAATTTTGGCAGAGAGATACATAACAGACAGATTCCTGCCGGATAAAGCAATCGACCTCATTGATGAAGCTTGCTCTGACATGAATCTGAAAAGTGAGCTGATTGCCAGAAAAGACGCAATAGAAAAAGAAAAAGCGGACTTGCAAAAAGAGCGCGATTTGATTTTATCAGCCCCCGATGGCAGTGACTATGCAAGGCTTGCCGAAATCCGTAGCATGGATTTCAGGCTCACAGATGAGCTGAACATTCTTGAAAACGAAGGGAAACCCGAGCTTACAATAGACAATCTGGCAAGAGTAATAGAGCTATGGACGAAAATACCCGCATCAAACATACGTGAAGATGAATATAAAAGACTCTCCGAGCTGAATAAACGCCTGAAAGAGCATATCAGAGGTCAAGAAGAAGCTGTAGACAATGTATGCTCGGCGATAAAAAGAAACAGGGTCGGAATCTCGGCAAAACGCAAACCTGTGTCATTTATATTCATAGGTTCAACAGGTGTTGGTAAAACAGAGCTTGTAAAAAGACTCGCGCTTGACTTATTCGATTCACCCGAGTCGCTAATCAGGCTGGATATGTCTGAGTTTATGGAAAAACACGCGGTATCACGCATTATTGGTTCCCCGCCGGGTTATGTGGGATACGATGATGCAGGACAACTAACGGAGAAAATAAGGCGCAAACCTTACAGCGTGGTGTTGTTTGACGAAATAGAAAAAGCGCACCCCGATGTGATGAATATACTGCTTCAAATCCTTGACGACGGACACATTACGGACGCGCAGGGTCGCTCTATCAATTTTGAGAACACAATAATTGTAATGACCACAAATGCCGGCAGTGACAAAAAAGACGGCGCAGTCGGCTTCAATAGGACGACTGATGAGCAGGGCAAAGAAAAGGCAGAAAAAGCCTTAAAAGACTTTTTGCGCCCCGAGTTTATAAACCGAGTAGACGAGATAATCTACTTCAACCATCTTAACGAGGACGCATTTAAAGAAATCGCAAGACTCATGTTAAACGAACTGCGAGAAGCAATGGCTGAGAAGCATATAGAGCTGCATTATGACGACAGCCTTGTTCTTTACCTTACGCAAAAAGCGTTTTCAAAAGCATACGGCGCAAGGAACCTCCGCAGACTGATTCAAAAAGAGATAGAAGATATGATTGCGACTGAAATAATATCCAATTATGAAACCCCGCTCAGATATGTAAACCTCTCTTCAAATGAGGGCGCAGTGCAGGTGATTTCAAACGCGGAATGAGTCGTTTGAGGGCAAGTTTACGACACTATAAAAGCACTATGAACAACTGAATAAACCAGAAATAGTAGCACTATTTGCCGTTGACACAGGGGCATAAATGGTGCTACTATTTGCATACGACTTACTTTGCTGATTTTACTGCAAAGCCAAAGGAAGGGGCAAAAGAAGAAAAAGACAAAGATGAGTAAATATTAGCAAAAATGAATATTATTTGGATAGAAATAAAATATTTTTAAGGAGAGAATTTCGCCATGAAAAACATGAAAGTATCCGCAAAACTTATAGTTAGTTTCCTAATCGTGATTATTTTGGCAACCATAGTAGGGGCAATCGGAATTGTGGGTATGAGTCAACTGAGCAGTGCTCAAAATGCATTATACTCAGAAAACTTATTGGCAATTGAAGCAATGGGTAATTTGAGAGAATTGTTTGCAAATGAGGGAAATGCAATACGCACGATGATTCTCCATCAGGACAATCCCGAGCGGATAAGGACTACCATGGCACAATTTGCTGAGTTTGACGAGATTGCAGAGTATAATTTTGCGAAGTATGAGCTGACAATCGTAGACCAATCTCAGGAAGGGGCTTTTTTGACGGCAAGGCAAACCTGGCTGACGGAGTACGATTCCTTAAAAACCCGCACGTTCGAACTTATAAATGAAGGGAGATTTGATGAAGCATACGAGCTGTACACAACGGAAGGTGTTGCAATCGTTGCCCCGATAACATCGGGTCTTGAAGAAAGCGCGAGAATAAACCATGAGTGGGCGGTGGCGTCGCACACAGAAGGAGATATCTTATTTTCGCGACTCACAATGGTTCAAATCATCGTACTGGCAGCAACCATTCTTATTTCCGTATTTCTCGCATTTTACATTTCACGGCTCATAAGCAGACCTCTGAGTACCCTCTCTGCATTTATGAAAAAAGCAGGAACAACGGGTGATATTTCCATTACGCCGGAAGCCGCAAAAGTTATATCCGCGTGTTCCGAAATCAGAGACGAGATAGGGCAGGCGATTGGCGACAGTGCAAAATTTGTTGAACATGTAACATATATATCAACTGAACTGGAAACCATCGCAGCAGGTGATTTGACCGTCAATGTAAAGAGGTTATCGGAAAAAGATACAATGGGAAACTCTCTGCACAGCATGGTAGAGAACCTCAACAATATGTTTTCAAATATCCATAACTCAACATCGCAGGTTTCCGTTGGCTCAAAGCAGGTTGCAGACGGCGCACAGTCGCTTGCGCAAGGCTCAACTGAGCAAGCAGCTTCTATTGAGCAGCTCTCGGCTTCAATCGGCGAAATTGCGAGAAAAACAAAAGAAAACGCAGAGACAGCAGACAGGACGGCAAGACTCTCCGCAACAATTAAAGAAAGTGCACTCAAAGGCAGCAATCAGATGGATGATATGATTTTAGCAGTCAAGGACATCAATGAAGCAAGCCAGTCCATCAGTCAGATTATCAAGACAATTGATGATATTGCATTTCAAACAAATATTCTGGCACTCAACGCCGCAGTAGAAGCCGCAAGGGCAGGGCAGCACGGCAAAGGTTTTGCAGTTGTCGCAGAAGAAGTCAGAAATCTTGCGTCAAAAAGTGCGGAAGCCGCCAAAGATACAGGCGTCATGATTCAAAATTCCATGGGAAAAGCAGAGCTCGGAACACAAATTGCGGGGAACACCGCAGAAAGCCTGAGAGAAATTGTTACAGGCATAACTGAGTCAAGTAAGCTTATTTCGGGCATCGCGGAAGCGTCCGAAGAACAGTCGCAAGGTATTTCTCAAATCAACGTCGGTATAGACCAAGTTGCCCAAGTTGTACAACAAAACAGCGCGACAGCGGAAGAATCAGCCGCCGCATCCGAAGAAATGAGCGGCCAATCTGCGATTTTAGAAGAATTGGTTTCCAGATTTAAGCTAAAGGGAACAGACGCGATTAACGGAGCTTTACCGTTTGCCACACAAATGAAGTCTGAGTCGGAAAATTTCACCCGACTAAACGCCGGGCCCGGAAATTTCGGAAAATACTGACCGCCTTTTAGGCAAACACAGATATAGCTTGCGAAAATGCATCCTCTTGAGGCTGTCTGTATACCTCCACAGTCGGCAATTGTCACAAAAATGTAAAATATCAATAAAATGCACATGATTTAGTTGATAATTCGCCGACTTTGCGGTATTCTAATACAACACTAAGGAACTCTCGCTAAATTTACCACAAACGAAGGAGGCAGTTTCTATGAGCGTTGCAATGCAAACAGCAGAAGAACTTTCCGTGGAGGAACTAAAGCAAAGACTGCGTGACGAGCTAAAGGAAGAACTTCGCCGTGAACTTATGGGGGAAGAAGTCGAGGAAGAGCGCACTGAAGCAGATTACCCGTGGATTGTGTTTGGCGTAGACGGAACAGAATACGGCATCAACAGCAAAAATGTACTGTCAATCGAAATTATCAAGGAAATAACACCAATGGTAGACGCAGCAAGTCATAGCCCGGGCATTACAAGGTCAAGGGGCGATATGATTGATTTGCTGGACCTGCGCGCCCTGTTCGGTTTGGGTGACTACGTATCAGCCAAAGAGAATGAGGACGACCCCGTCATGATGATGGTCGTTGAAACAAATGACAAAAAGCGCGGTGTTATTGTTGATGAGATTGTATCTGTAGAATACATCACAAATTTTCTTGAAGGTGTTGTAAACGAAAGTGATTCATCTACGTCGTCTCAATACATTCGTCAGGTAGCTACCCGCGAAAGGCTGGACAGCCCCGTACTTATTTTAAACACCGAAATCCTGAATTCTCTGTAAGAAATTTCAAATAAAACATGCATAAAAAGAAGCGGCTTTTGCCGCTTCTTAGTTTTTGTGCTATTTTTCCGTTTACTTTTACCTAAATTCCTAGTATAATTCGCATATCGCTTATATTATGCGTGTTTTATGATAAGTAAACTTGAAAGGGATTAAAAATGAAAAGTAGTGTAAGAAAATGGATAATACTCGGAGCGGTTGTGCTGGTGGCCGTGGTTGGATTGATGTCAACTATCAGGATTGTACCGCCCGGGCATACCGGAGTCAGGGTGCTGGCAGGTAATGTCAGAGGACAGGTTTCCGAGGGGTTGCACTTTGTTGTGCCGTTTGTTGAGTATATACAGATGATGAACAACAGAACTGTAGCTATGGAGATGAACACCGAAGCAGTAACACGCGACTTGCAGGCTGTACGTATGAATTACATAGTCAATTATCAGCTCAACTCCGATGCGTCGTCTAATGTTTTCCGAACCATAGGAATTGCGTATGAAGCCATTGTTTTGAGGCCGATTGTGGAAGAAACCTTAAAAGATATTACAGCAAGGTACGCAATTGAAGAACTTATTACGGAAAGGGCAAGAGTGTCTGCGGATATAACATCTGCATTGCAGGTGGCGTTTACGGCACGCGGGTTTACGCTGGAAAGATTCAATATTGTTGATTTTCATTTTTCGGCAGAATTTTCTTCTGCGATTGAACAAGTAAGAATTGCGGAGCAAAATGCCCTCAGAGCCGAGCAAGATTTGGCGCGTGTTGAGTTTGAAGCGGAAGCAAACCGTGAAAGAGCAAGAGCGCAAGCAGATGTTCTGAGACTACAGGCGCAAGAATTGACAGACACTAACTTAGCGGCTATGTGGCTTGAAAGATGGAACGGAATATTGCCCGTGTTCATGGGCGGAGATACCCAAGGTGTTATGATCAATTTTGACGATATACAAGGCATGGGACAGCAACAAGTTCCTCCGGCAGCCACAGACGAAGCTGCCGCACAGCAAAGGCAAGCCTTGGCAGCTTTGCAAAGTCAAATGGACTCTTTGATTTCTTCGCTGGGCCAAAACAACATTTCAGTAACTTTTGACGAAGCAGGAAATGCGTCACTGACCATAATTGGCGAGTAGCAAATATAGGTAACAAGTCACAAAGCAACTGAAAAGCACGCTTAACCGGGCAAGCCGATAGCCAAAAACCTGCTAATCGGCTTGCCTTTTTCGGTG
>Ga0209755_10002558_pt1 | contig 24745 bp, 22 predicted proteins | sample TergutCo191P1_FD_187301 | JGI IMG/M metagenome (GOLD analysis project Ga0209755, IMG submission 187301) | Cornitermes sp. P1 segment gut microbial communities from Petit-Saut dam, French Guiana - Co191P1 (SPAdes) (version 2) | ecosystem: Host-associated > Arthropoda: Insects > Digestive system...
ATTATATTTCTCAAAGTGGCTCCTGCACAGCGTAGTCTTGCCGGACTGGCGCGGCCCGGTCATCACAAGCACCGGATAATATGGCGCCACGCGATCTATTTCTTCGCTTAACTTCCTGTTAATCATAGAGTTAGGCCACCTTCGGGCGGATTTGAAGTTCAAGTTCAAATTTGTCCTAATATAGTATTTGGGGAGATTGGGTGTCAACGGATATCTTTATTTTGTAAAAATCCGCCGGCCATTCAGCCGCAGCCGATACCGGGCAGGGAACAAACAAGCGCACGAATATGTATAGCGGAAAACGGCAGGCTGCCGGGGTTGTTCGGGAAGACCGTGGAGATGCCGGGGCATTTGGGGCAGCGTGCGGTTTGGCGGATAATATATATTATGATTGCAGGGGTAACCGCCATCGGTCGCCCGCTGCCTTATCAATAACGGTATGGACAGGGGAGCGGCAATGGCAGCAGATACGCCGGAAAAATCCGAAAACGCGCCGCCGGGTGAAACCGGCGTTTTGGCGTATGCCGGGCGGCTCTCTCTTTGGGGATATTTTGTAAAGTGCCTGAAGAAATGCGTCGATTTTCGCGGCAGGGCGCGGCGGCGGGAGTTTTGGGCGTTTGCGCTGTTTTTCACCCTGTTTTCGGCGTCCGTGATCTTTGCAGGCGGTATGCGGGTACCGGAGATTTTTACGCTGATTTTTGCGCTGCCGGGCGCCGCCGCCTTAGTGAGGAGGCTGCACGATACCGGTAAAAGCGGGTGGCACATATTGATGCTGGCGGCAATACCTCCCGGCGGTATTTGTCTGAGCGCCATATTGGAAGGTATCGGTGTCCGTTATCTGGATGCGTCGCTTTCGGTCATATCACTGCTGTCAATACCGGCCGTGATTTTTGTTATGATCATCTGGCTGTGCCGCGACAGCGAGCCGGAAACCAACAAATACGGCTCTAATCCAAAGGAGAACGACTATCTGTTCGATCCCGCCTTCGAGCCGATAGCCGGCGCCCGAGCCGAAAATCCGCAGGAGCAGCGCGCTGCTGACGGGCCGGATGACGCAACTTTTATTGTTAGTGATGCCGACGGCGGGCATGATGATTCCGCATTCATCGTTAATAACACCGCAGCCGAACTTGATGACGCCACGTTTATCGTTCGCGATGCCGGCGGTGATCAGCCCGGCGCACGTCCCGGTATCCCTCCGCCGCCCCCAATCAAATATGCGCGGCGCAAATTCAAGTGGAAGATGGCGGCGAACAGGCCCGCCGTCGCCATACCCGTGCTGATACTCGCCGCCGTGCTGGCTAACTGGCTGTATATTGAAACCACGCGCGCACTGACGCCCGTACCGCCGGGAACGCCCGACACGCGGTGGTACGAGGCTAACCGCAGGGCATCCGCTTTTACCATCTCCACTGCCGATGAATTGGCCGGGCTCGCGGCTATCGCCAACGGGAGGCGGGGAGGCAAGCCGTACAACTTTAAAGGCAAGACCGTTACCCTTACCGCAGACATCGATTTGCTGCGGTATGACAACTGGGTGCCGATCGGTGATAACCTATATATTCCTTTCGCCGGCACGTTCGACGGCGGATCGCGCGTCATACGCAATCTTACCGTCAAGGATACGAGGTACTTGTCCTGCCTGGGTTTATTCGGCTCTGTCGTGGGAGGTACGGTAATGAACCTTGGAGTTGAAAATGTGAATATTACAGGCGAGTTATCTGTTGGCGGCATAGTTGGGTTTCTCGGCAGTGGAAGCACTGTAACGAACTGTTATTCCACAGGCGTGGTAAGCGGCATGAATGCTGTGGGCGGCCTTGCGGGAAGTATTTCCGGCGCTACTCTTGCCAACAGTTACTCTGCCGCCGCGGTAAGCGGTACCGGGGGCCATGTCGGCGGCGTGGTTGGAACGGTCAATTTGTCCGGCATGGTGGCCAACTGTTATTCTACCGGCGCGGTCAGCGGCGAGTATTGCGTCGGAGGCGTGGCCGGAAGACTTTGGCGCGACAGCTGGGTGGTCAACAGCTATTCCACCGGTGAGGTCAGCGGCGCTAATATGGTTGGAGGGATAGTGGGGAGCCTCACTTACGGGAGTTACCTGACCGGCAGCGCCGCGCTGAATTCCGGCTTTAAGAGTACCGGTGAGGCGGGGCGCCTGGCCGGCAGCGTAACTGATAACGTGAATGCGGCCGGCGACGTCAGCATTACAAGCAAACTGTCGGACAACACCTTTTTCAATGGGATGAAAACTGAGCCGGACGACCACCCATCATACAAAGAGTCCTACAGGTTTCCCGGTGCCGTCACCGCCGAAGATATTTTGGCCGACGGCACAATAGGCGGGCGGTTTACAACTAATAATGGGTGGACGGTGGAAAACGGCAAACTGCCGGGGTTGTTCGGCAGCGCGGCGGAGATGCCTCCGCATTTGAGGTAACGTGCGGCCTGATATATAATGTATATTATAAAATTGCAGGGGCGGTATTCCGCCGCCCGTGGCCTTATCGATAAATAACGGTATGGACAGGAGAGCGGCAATGGCAACAGATACGCCGGAAAATTCCGAAAACGCACCGCCGGGAGAGGCTGGCGTTTTGGCGTATTCCGGGCGGCTCTCTCTTTGGGGATATTTTGTAAAGTGCCTGAAGAAATGCGTCGATTTTCGCGGCAGGGCGCGGCGGCGGGAGTTTTGGGCGTTTGCGCTGTTTTTCACTCAGTTTTCGGCGGCCGCGTTTATATTGGCCCTCTATTATACATTTGATCTCTGGATTTTCGTGTGTGTTGTGTTTTTGCTGCCGGTCGTTTCTGCCGTTGTGAGGAGGCTGCACGATACCGGCAGGAGCTGGTGGTATATATTGATTCCGGTGGTAATACCTGCCGTTTTTTCTTTTCTCTTCCTCATAATATTGGGAGGTATCAACGATTCTTTTTTGATCATTCCAGGTATCATATCTTTGCTGACAATACCGGTGCTGACCGTTTTGATGCTTATCTGGCTGTGCAGCGACAGCGAGCCGGAAACCAACAAATACGGCTCTAATCCAAAGGAGAACGATTATCTGTTCTATCCCGGCTGCGAGCCGATAACCGGCTCTTGCGCCGAAAATCCGCAAGAGCGGCGCGCTGCTGACGGGCCGAATGACGCAACTTTCATCGTTAGCGATACCGGTGTCGGGCATGATGATTCCGCTTTCATCGTTAATAACACCGATGGCGAACTTGACGACGCCACGTTTATCGTTAGCGATGCCAGCGGTGATCAGCCCGGCGCACGTCCCGGTATCCCTCCGCCGCCCCCAATCAAACATGCGCGGCGCAAAATCAAATGGAAGATGTCGGCGAACAGGCCCGCCGTCGCCATACCCGTGCTGATACTCGCCGCCGTACTGGCTAACTGGCTGTATATTGAAACCACGCGCGCTCTGACGCCCGTACCGCCGGGAACGCCCGACACGCGGTGGTACGAGGCTAACCGCAGGGCATCCGCTTTTACCATCTCCACTGCCGATGAATTGGCCGGGCTCGCGGCTATCGTCAACGGGACGCGGGGAGGCAATCCGTACAACTTTAAAGGCAAGACCGTTACCCTCACCGCGGACATCGACTTACTGCGGTATGACAACTGGGTACCGATCGGTGATAATAACCATTTTCCCTTCGCCGGCACGTTCGACGGCGGATCGTACGTCATACGCAATCTTACCATCAAGGATACGGGATCCTTGTCCCGCCGGGGTTTATTCGGCTCTGTCGTGGGAGGGACGGTAATGAACCTTGGAGTTGAAGATGTGAATATTACAGGCGAGTACTCTGTTGGCGGCATAGTTGGGTTTCTAGGCAGCGGAAGCACTGTAACGAACTGTTATTCCATTTACAAGTAATAATGGGTGGACGGTGGAAAACGGCAAGCTGCCGGGATTGTTCGGCAGCGCGGCGGAGATGCCTCCGCATTTGAGGTAAAGTATATCGCGGCATTTTTATACTATTTCACAACGGCATAATGTATTATTTAGGATATAAACACTTTAAAGGGTATTGAATGAACGCTGCTTCGCCGTCTTTTGCAAAATTGGCCGTCTTGTGCATGCTGATCTTCTGCGCGGCCGTAGGGTACTGGCTGTACGAGGATGTTTTGCCGCGCTTTGGCCTTACCGGGGGCGGGCAGCCGTCTGCCGCGGCCGGCGCGCCCGATACCCGCTGGTACGCCGATACCATCGCCGCCAACCCCAACGCGACGGACTTTAACATCTCCACCGCCGGCGAGCTCGCGGGCCTCGCGGCCATCGTAAACGGTACCTGGGGCGGCAGCCCTACAAAAGACAGTTTTTCCGGCAAGTCCATCTACCTCTCCGCCGATATAGACCTCTCCGGCTACCGCAACTGGGTCCCGATAGGCGTGGCCGAGATGCCAAACGGCGACGACTGCTTCTCGGGGATGTTCAACGGCAACGGGCACACCATAAGCAACCTTGCAATAAACCGCCCGCGCAAAGATTTGCAGGGGCTGTTCGGCCTCGTCTTCAACGGCAGGGTGGGTGGGTTCAAGCTCGAGAACGCAAACGTCCGCGGGCGCGACCACGTGGGCGGCGCGGCGGGGCAGCTCAACGGCAACGCCCACATTATAAAAACCTCGTTCTACGGCTCGGTAAGCGGCCAGAAAAGCGTAGGCGCTCTGGTTGGGTCTGCGGCCAACAGGAGCAGCGTGGTCAACAGCTACTCCGCCGGCACGGTGAGCGGGCGCGAAGACGCGGGCGGCATATCGGGAACCGTCTGGGACCGCAGCAGCGTGGGCAACTGCTACACCGTGGCGGCGGTTAGCGCCAAGGTAACAGTGGGCGGCATAGCCGGAACCGTCCGGAACCAAAGCCGCGTCTCCGCCTGCGCCGCGCTAAATCCCGAGGTCAAGGGCCGGGCCTGGGTTGCCGGGCGCGCGGTGGGCGAATTCATAGATGGCAAGCTCCTGAACAACGCCGCCTACGACGGAATGAAAAACGCCGAGGGCAACTCCTCGTGGGGCAACAGGGGGTCCGAATCCAACGACGCCGAAGACTACTCTGCCGCCGCGATCAACGCCTCGCCAACGCTTAACGGGCGCTTCCGCTACTCCAACGGCTGGACGACCGAAAAGGGCAAGCTCCCCGGGCTGCACGGCAAAGCGGCGGAGATGCCGCCCCACCTGCGCACCGGCGCGGCAGCGCCCGTACCCGCCACGCGTGAAATCATAAGAGATTCCACAGTAGACCCAAGAAACGGTCAAAAATACAACACGGTCAAAATAGGCGCCAAAACGTGGACAGCCGAAAATATGAACTTCGTAACCGACAGCAGCTGGTGCTACAGGGGCGCCGACTCCAACTGCGTAAAGTACGGGCGGCTCTACACATGGAAAGCGGCGAAAAAAGCCTGCCCGTCCGGCTGGCGCATGCCCGACAACGCCGACTGGGACGAACTGGCCGACAGCGCCGGAGGCAGCGGGATCAGCGCCGGCAAGCTCAAATCGACATCCGGCTGGAAAGGCTGGGAAGACGAAGACGGCCACTACTCGCTCGGCAACGGCTCCGACGAGTTCGGCTTCTCCGCGCTGCCGGGCGGCTACCGCATTACCGGCGGCAGGTTTACCGACATCGGCTCCCTCAGCGTCTGGTGGAGTGCCTCGGATATTGCCGTACACGACGCGGCGTGGATACGCTACCTGATCCTCGGAAACGAGGGCATGCGGGCCGGTTTTTTCTCAAAGAGTAACGGGTACGCGGTACGGTGCGTACGGGAGGAATAACAATGGTACAAACGCGCTTTGTCTTGATGATGATTTTGGCGGTCGCGGCCACCGCCGCGTTCGGGCAGAACCTCAAGCTTGTGGAGGCGGCGAAGAAGCTCGTCGATCCCAATATAGTCTACGACCCCACCTATGTGAGGATCAAGTACCCCATGGGCGACGTAGACCCCGGGACCGGGGTGTGCACCGATGTGGTGATAAGGGCCTACAGGGAACTGGGCATAGACCTGCAGAAGGAGGTCCACCTCGATATCAGCGCCAATTTCAGCAAGTACCCCAACGAGAAAAGGTGGGGCCTCAAGACCCCCGACCGCAACATCGACCACCGGCGGGTGCCCAATTTGATGGTTTTCTTCTCACGTAAGGGCAAAGTGCTGAAAATAACCGGTAACGCCGCCGACTACAAGCCCGGCGACATCGTCTGCTGGGACCTGGGCGGCGGGATCCTGCATATCGGGATAGTCATGGAGGAGCCGGAGCACATCTTCCACAACATCGGCGGGGGGCAGGTGGTGGAGGACAGGCTGTTTCGGTGGACGATAATCGGGCACTACTCTTATTAGAAAAATTGGAGTTTGGAGTGTGGAGTTAACGGCAAAATCAAGGAATTTCCTTGTTTTGACGCTAACTCCACAGCCCAAATCGGCAAAAATCGCGTTTGAGCCAAAAAAGTCTTGCATTTGTCTTTTTTGAGTGGTACAATATGAATATGGCCGAGTACCGGAAGCACCGGCTAAAATTTCAAAAACATATAATATAAGGAGGCGTACCATGATGCGTTTTAAAAAAGTGATTGGGGTAGCGGCCGTTTTGGCTTTTGCGGCAGGCGCGGCGTTCGCCCAGCCCGTAACCGACACCCAGAAGGCCGATTCAAAGTCCGCCGCCAAGGTGAGCCGCTCTATAACATTTACCGGTGGGACGGTAACCGGCTACGGCGACCTCGCAAACCCGCAGCACATCATCCTCAGCGAAACGGATGAGGCGTCTCCGATCGTCCTGACCCGCTCGTTCCGCGACGCGCTCAAGGAGAACTGCGACAAGGAGATGCTTGAGCGTTTGGTGAAGTAAAGGTGATTTATGTTGATTTACGAAAAGGTGGGCCGTGAACGGGCCCGCCTTTTGTATTTTATTGTAGTAACGGAGGGGTGGCGTAAATGACCAAAAATTCTGCCGTCACAATGATTCTGGCGCTAACCGCGGCTATCGTACCGGTTATAATGGCCGGATGCGGCGGAAAACCATCGGTAAGCGGCGCGAAGGCAGACTGGGGCTCGCCCGGTACCCCCGATACCCGGTGGTACGCCGCCAAGCCCAAGGCAAAATCTTTCACCATCTCCACCGCCGACGAACTGGCCGGGCTGGCCGCCATCGTAAACGGCACCTGGGGCGGTACCCCGGCGCGGCAGAGCTTCGTCGGCAAAATCATCACCTTAGCCGCCGATATCGATCTCTCCGCTTACGGTAACTGGACGCCGATAGGGCGCTGGGATCCGTCCGCCAACAAAGCCCTACCGTTCTCAGGGGTGTTCGAAGGCGGCAGGCATACAGTCGCCAATTTAAAGATAGACCGCCCCGGCGCGAACGACCAGGGCCTGTTCGGCTATATCGAGCGCGGGCAGGTCAAAAACCTCGGGCTTGAGGACGCAGATATCAGCGGCGGCACGACCGTTGGCGCCATTGCCGCCGTCGTCTGGCTCAAATCCACCGTAACAAATTGCTACACAACGGGTTCCGTCACAGCCGCCGTCAGCTACGCCGGCGGTATCGCCGGCACACTCGTAGACAGCAGCGCCATAACCCGCTGCTACTCCGCCGCTAAGGTCGGCGCCGGAGACCACGCCGGCGGCATAACCGGCCGCGTTGGCGGCAACAGCGCTATAACCAACTGCGCCGCCCTCAACCCACAAGTCTCCGCCTCCGACATGAACGCCAAATCCGGCCGCGTAACAGGCAGCATGGCGGATGCCGTACTCGGCCCCGTAATACTGTCCAACAATATTGCCTGGGCAGAGATGAAAAATGCCACCGGCGATACGGCCTGGCCCAAAAAAGGCGCGAATACGCAAAACGGCGAGGATATATCAACATCCCAAATAACCGCCGGCGGCACGCTCGGCGGCAGGTTTAAGGGCCCTCTGACAACAAAAAACGGTAATCTGCCAGGATTGCAATAAATTACCGTTTGTCCCACACCCGTATAGGCCTGGGTGCAGGGTGCCGTCCGGCGACATCACGGTTGTCGTGCAGTCGCCGGGCGGCACCCTGTGCCCAGGCCGGGTATACAACAAATTTTCATTTGTCCTATATCTAACCGAAATGGCGTTGCACGCAACGCCCCTACTCCACCTGAAACCCGCCGCTGGTCCTCTGGTCCGATATCCGGTATTTCATAACGATGCTGTTCCTCTCGTTGTTGTACTTCCCCCTCTTGCCCTCCGGCAGGTCCTCGATACCGCACCTAATGAATCCCAACTGCTGGAACCAGTCGGACGTCTGCGTCGTCAGCAGAAATACCGTGTTTAATTTCATCTTCGTAGCCTTCTCGATCAGATACGATATAACCCTCTTGCCCACCCCCCGGCTCGCGTAAGTCTCGTCTACCACGATGGCGGCGATCTCCCCCTGCCTGTCGGGGAACGTGTGCAGCGCCCCGCAGGCGTGGATCGTCCCGTCTACCTCGTACACCGCGTAGTCGTCCATTTTTTCGGTCAAATCCTCCGCGCTCCTCGGCACCAGCGCCCCCTCGTCAACCTTGGGCTGCATGAGCGACAGCACGCCGGGGATGTCTTTCGCCGTCATGGGGCGGAAGTCTTCGAGGCGGTTTGAGTAGACCATCGTCCCGAAGCCGCGGTTGGAGAAGATCTCCTGCAGTATCATGCCTTCGGTCGCGCCGTCTATTATGTGGACGCGGCGCACCCCGTTTTTGCAGGCGCGGTAGGCGTAGGAGATGAGGCCGATGCTGGTGCGGGCGTCGGCGCTGTCGCCGTCCCCGTAGCCGTCTTCGGCCGGGTTGAGGTCGAGGAACTGGCCGGCCTGGGCCATCGTAAGCAGCGATATCGTCCCGTCGTCGGCGATGTAGACGTCGCCGGGTACGTTGAAGCCTTCGGCCTTGATCCCGCCGGTCTCCGTCACGAAGAAGAGCTTGGCCGCCTTCATCTGCACGCTGATCGTGAAGGCGAGGTCGCTGGAGGAGAGGTTGTACGGCTTCCCCTTGGCGCTCCAGCCTATGTTCGGGAAGATGGGGATGATCCCCTCGTCTAGCATCTTGTTGAGGATGCCGGTCTGGAGGTTCTCGACCACGCCCGAGTTCTGGAAGTCTACGCCGCCGCGGACGCCTATGCCCCTGGCCTTGACCCAGTTGCCTATTATGGCCCCCGCCTCGTTCTCCGCGAGCATGGTCATTATGCGGTTGGAGACGTCGAAAGCGGCCATTTTTATGAACGGGATGGCCTCGTGGTGCGAGACGCGGATGCCGTTGACCGACGGGCAGTCGATGTGGTATGAGCTTAAAACCTCGTTGATCCGCGTCCGCGCGCCGGGGACGAGGATGATCCGGATGCCCATCCGGCGCAGGAGCACGAGGTCCTTGATCAGCACCGGGAAGAGGTCGTGGCCGATGAGCGCGCTGTCGATTTTTATGACAAACGTCTCGTTTTTGAAGCGGTTTATGTAGCCAAAAGCCTGCCGGATGACCTCCGCCTGCTCCTTGAGTCTGGTTCTTTCCATACACCAAAAATAAAATATGCCAACGCCGGGGTTGAATTTTTTGTGAAATTATAGTATTATTTTATATTATAGGGTGAAATGGCAACCCCCGCCGCCGGCGGGGGGCAGATTTTTTTATCGGCTATGGAAATTGATATATAAGGCGGTATTACGTGGCGGCAAGCGATACTACATTAGAGGAGTTGAAGCAGCGTTGTGAGGAGAACCCAGACGACCTCGGAAACGTGCTGGACCTTATCCAGCGGTATTCGAGCCTGGGCTGGTACAACGAGGCGCTCGATTTTTGCCGCTCCATGATGAAGCGCCACGCCCGCGCCTACAGCTTCCTGCTCGAGTTCGCCAACGTGCTCTACAAGCACAGCGACTTCAGGGAGGCGCACACGATCTTCAAGAAACTTACGGAGCTAAAGCCCGAGCGGATCGAGTCGTGGAACAATTTGGGGATACTGGAGCTCTCGAACGGCAAGCGCGAGGAGGCGCACAGCGCGTTCCAGAAGGTGCTGGAGCTCGAGCCCAACAACGCCGGGGCGCTTTGCAACACCGGCAACTACTTCGCCGAGAAGGGCGACGCGGGGCTGGCGGCCACGTACTTCGAGCGGGCGATAGACGCGCGGCCCGACTTCGCCGAGGCGTGGTACAACCTGGGGAACTCGTATATGTCCCTGAGCCAGTTCAAGGAGGCGGCCGGCGCGTTCGAGAAGGCGATCAGGTTCGACCCGCGCTTCGGGTCGGCGTACAAAAATTTGGGCTTCGTCCGCGAGCAGCTGGGCGACGACGGCAAGGCGCTTGAGTGCTACACCAAGGCGGCCTCGATAAACCGGGCCGACCCGGGCATCCAGGCGAACCTGTCGGGGCTTTACATGCGCCTCGGCCAGCCCGATAAGGCGCTCGAGTGCGGCAAGCACGCCGCGATTCTGGCGCCGGCCGAGCCGTCGAGCTGGAGCGCGCTGCGCAAGGCGGCAATAGCCGTGGGCGACGGAGTCGCGTACTCCCGCGCCGTAACCGCGCTCATAAGCTCCATAGGCGACAAAGAGCTCGCCACCGCCATAGCCGACCTGCGCGACATGGGCTTCGGCTGCGAGGCGGAAGAGCTCGTGCGGTACTCGGTGAAGATCAACAGGGCGGGGGAGTCTGTAGACGCGCTGCCGTTCGCCGAGAGCCGGGCGCCAAAGATCGAGGGGGCCGCGGAGAAACAGCAAATATTCAAGGTTATCAATAATAAAAAGGGGAAAGCCAATGGCAAACACTAACGTCATGGACAAACAGACCGGCACTGTGGGCTTCGGCAGCAGCGTGGTAGATTCCAACCGCTTCTACTCCATGCTCCTCGACGCGCGCACGGCCAATGTTACCGAGAGTATGCACGACGTAGCCGAGAACCTGCTCAAGGGGGAGAAGGACAACGCCAAGCTCGCGCTCGACCAGCTCTGGGCGCTCAAGAAAACTCTCACCGACATCAACGCCGACGACACGCTCGAACTTCTTATAACCTACTATCAAGACAAGATCAACGCGCTCCGCCAGAAGGAAGAGACCATCAAAAAGGTCAGCAAGGATACGCGCGGCCTCATTGAAGAAAAGCGGCGGAAAGACGAAGAGCTCACGCTCGTCAAGTCCCAGATCAGCACCTGCTCGCGCGACCTGAAAGACCTCAACGAAAAGCTAGTGGGCCTCAAAAAGCAGGAGCAGGAGCTCGTCTTCATAGAGAAGCAGCTCAAGTCGGAAATAAGCCAGAACGAGACGAAGATAGTGAACGGTCTCTACGAGATAATCCTGCGCCAGCCCGAGGTCAAGCCCGACGCCGACACCGAGGACTTCGAGCGCGAGATGCTGCGTGACGGCGAGGCCAAGCGCAACGCCGCGGCAACGGCCGTAGCGTCCAAGTTCGCGCCTAAAAACATTGAGGAAGAGGACCTCAACGCCGGCAAGGACGAGGAAGAGGAGCAGTCGCCGTTCATAGAACCCATAGAACCCGTAGAAAAGAAGGCCGCGCCGGTCGTGGACATCCTCAACAAGGAGGCAAAGGAGGCCAACCTCCCGCCCCCGCAGGAGGATCCGTTCCTCCGCAAAGAGGAAGAGGTGGTCCACGAGCCGGTCGTCTACCCCAAGTCGGTCGTGCGCATGGGCGGCAAGATAGTGGGCGAGTACTACCACGACGGCAACGCCGTTACGAAGGACGAGCGCCACTACATATATAACAGCCGCTTCATGGCCGAGCGCCTCGCCGCCGGCCTGCGCAACATCAAGTCGAGGTTCAGCCAGGAGACCCACTCCGAGCTAATCAAGGTCACCGAAGACGCCGCGAGCAGGGTGCGCGACAACCAGCGCTTCCATTTCGAGGTATCGACCAACGAGATCCTCAATGACAAAAACCTGAAAATGCTCAGCGCCGACCTGCGCCGCAGGGCCTGGGAAGAGGCCGACAAGTTCGCGGGCAAGCTCAACGCCAAGATTGAGGCGCTGGGGCACAACTACGAGGCTATGCTGCAGGAACAGATGGAACGGTGCGCGGAAATAGGCTGATCTTTTGGCAATTTTGCGTGATGGCGGCGCTCGCCCTCGCCCTGCCGGCGGGGGCGCAGGATTCGCCGTCTGCCGTACGCGCTACTGCCGCCGATACCTCCGCAAAAAAAACCGTTGCCGATACCTCAGCGGCCAAGCGTGCCGACACGTCCGCCAAAGCATCCGCAAAAATCTCCGCCGATACCGCCGCATCCGCCAAAACCGCTGTTGATACGTCCGCTAAAATTGTTGCCGATACGTCTGCTAAAGCATCCGCTGATACATCCGTCAAAGCCTCTGCCGATACCGCCGGCGCGCTGGCGGCAGACTCAGTTTCCGCCGACACATCGTTATTATTAACCGCAATACCGGCAGACAGCGGCGCCGCCAAAGACACCGCCGCGCCGCACTACTCATCCCTCTTTACCGAAAACTTCGAGCCCCACCCGTTAGCCGGCGGGTTGGACGGTATTGATGATGAAGATGGAGGGATTGCCGCCAACTGGCTCATGATCGCCATCTTCGCCGCTTCGCTCGCCGTCATCGCCGCGACTGTCGTGTTCTTCGTCCGCAAAAGGGAAACGAGGCGCTTCCTCACCACCACCCGCCTCTCCGTGCTCGACAAGATGGTTCAAAAGGGGTGCCGCTGCATAGAGTCAAACTACACCGACCCAAACCTAACCATATCCGCGGTCTGCAAGGAGCTGATAACTGGCAAAGCATACTTAGACGCCCTGTTTGTCAAGGAACTGGGCATCAGCGTGGAGGACTTCATAGCCCAGGTGCGCGTAAATAGCCTCAAAATCGCCCTTGCGGAAGGCTCGTCCCTCCCGCAAGACATAGAAAACGCCTGCGCCCGTTGCGGCTTCGCCAACCGCGCCGACGCCGAGCGCCACTTCGCCCGCCTGGTCAAGATGGGGATAGAGGGGTATCTCGGTACGCTAAAATAAATCCCTGATATAACGCGGTACAGGCGGTTGTAGAGGTGGCAGATTCCGCTTTGCCCTCCCGCAAAAAGTATAGCCGGGCCGGCGGGGGAGAAAGGCCGGGGCTCGCGTTCGGAACAACTTCTTTACAGAAAATTATGGCTCTACTCCCATTCTATTTGGTAAATGTAAATTTAGCGTAGCTAAAATCAAGGTCAAAAGACTATGGGAAAATGTTTTGTCGCCGCCTTGAGCTGGCGCCATCCCATGATACAGGGGAAAAGAGGCAACTTGCGGCACCGGCGGGAGCATGTAATCACATGCACTAAAAGCTCGGCCGCCGAAGAATTCGCTTACGGTTGCAGAACACGGTTCGTACCGTGAAGTTTGGAACACCCCATACGCGGCACGGCCCACGCCCAAGCATCGTGGTAGGATGTGCGGTTTTAATCTTTTGACTTGTCCGCGTACCGTAGAAGCGAATATCTTTCATGCCGGGCGGCGAGTAGTTCCATTGGTGCTGATGGTTCTGCGGCCGAGATGTGAATGCAAGTGATTGCATGCTCCCACTCGTGCCGCAAGCCGCCTCTTTTCCCCCATACCATGGGATGACACCGGCTCAAGGCGGCGACAAAACATAATCCCATAGTATTTTGACTTTGAACCTCCCTTAATACTGAATACTGAAATTAATTAGGCAACGGCTTTTCATTCATCGCACGCCAACAACGAATTATGACAGACCTGTCAAGCTGTTCCCGGTCCAATTTCAGATAAATTCCAGCATAGCAGCAACCATGACTACTTCCTGTTCATCTCCTCGTTGATGAGCTTCTTTATCTGCTCGGTAGGCAAGCGCAATTCGTATTCGGCAACCCCAATAGGCTTATTCACATCACGCAGGGCGATTTCTACGTCCACGCTGTTCTTGCTTGCGCACAAGATAAGGCCAATTGACGGATTCTCATCATCCATTTTGACTTTATCATCCAAGAGCCCCAGATAAAAGTTCATTTTGCCGACGTACTCAGGCTCGAACACTCCGATCTTCAGGTCAATAGCTACTAATGATTTTATGACCCTGTTAAAAAAAAGCAGATCGACGAAGTATTCCTTTTTGCCGGACAGTATTCTGTACTGGTTGCCGATAAAAGTAAAGCCTTCCCCAAGTTCCAGCAGAAACAGCCTTATTTTTTCCACAATCCTTCTCTCCAAATCCAGTTCTTTTCGCGGTTTGGCGATGCCGAGCAAATCAAGGCTGTATGTACTCTTTATAATTTCGTTTGCCTGTTCCTGCAAGTTTTCCGGCAACGCTTTTTTAAAATTGTTTGTTTTCGGCAGTAATTTCGCGCTTTTATAGGCATCGGCTTTGATGAAATTTAGCAACAAGTCGCGAGTCCAGCCCATTTTTATGGCGGATTCTACGTAGTATCGCGCTTCGTCCAAATCGCTGATTTTATTTAGAATAAGCCTGTGGTGCCCCCAAGACAACTCAAAAACTGCCACAGACTGTGGCAGTTTTTTATCTATATTTTCCACAGAGTAAAACTCATAAAATCGTTTCATATCCCACAAACTGCGCGGTGAAAAACCGGATGTATCCGGAAATTCAGCCTTTAAATCAGCCGAAAGCCTCTTAACTACCGCACCGCCGTACCCCTGCTCCAACCCCTCCTCCGACAAATGCCGCCCTATCTCCCAATACATCCGGAGCATAGAACTATTAACGCGGTTCGCGACAACAACACGCGTATGCTTAATTACCGCGACAACCTGCCGCAGTATCTTCGCGTAGCTCTTACCCGGCAAAACTGGACCTTTGCTCATTTACACCGCTCCTATCTAATAATTACAGTGAAATCAATTTTGTTATAAAATACCACAAATTACCCCAAAATGCAACCCCATCAATGCAAATTTTAAAAATGTCGCCTGGCTGGCGACATTGACCGATTATGCGGCCTCATGTCCCGGTCCCATACTTTGACTTTGATGTTGACTTTGACTTTTTAAAAATACTATGGGATTATGTTTTGTCGGTGCATTGAGCCAACGCCATCCCAAGATACAGGGGAAAAGAGGCGGCTTGCGGCACGGGCGGGAGCATGCAATCACTTGCATTAAAAGCTCGGCCGCCGAATCATTCGCTCACGGTTGCAGTGCCCGGTTCGTAGAGTGATGTTTGGAACAGTCGGTACGCGGCACGGCCCACGCCCGGGCGTGGTGTTTTGACTTACCCGCGCACCGTAGAAGCAAACGCCGTTCATGCCGGGCGGCGAGTAGTTCCATTGGGGCTGATGGTTCTGCGGCCGAGTTGTGAAAGCCGGTGATTACATGCTCCCGCCCGTGCCGCAAGCCGCCTCTTTTCCTCCATACCATGGGATGGCGCCGGCTCAAGGCGGCGACAAAACATTTTCCCATAGCCTTTTGACTTTATATGCAGGCGACAAAACATAATCCCATAGTCTTTTTAATTTTCACCGACAAGCCCCAATTTGCCGCACCCGTTCTCCGTGCCGGCGGGAAAATGGTCGAACGGGGGCAGGGGCAGTACGGAGGGAGATACAGCGAAAAATTTTCAAATTTACGAATTTTCTTGACTTTCGTAACGCCAGTAATGTATTATTCTATATTATAGGGCAACAATCCAACCAAAGGAGCGCTCTAATGCTGGAAACCGTAATGCTGGACCCTAAGACCCTGATGATTAAATCAGACAGCGAAGACGACCTGTCCGAAGTTCTCAGCGTTATCAAACGCAAAGACAGGCACAACAAAATTAACGAGTTCTTAAATTTTGCCGCCGAAAACAGCATCAACGCACCCGGTTATAAGTTCAAGCGTGAGGATTGCTATGACCGATAAAATATTTGTAGATTCCAATGTATGGCTATATATCTTTCTGCAGGACGATGCCGATAAATCCAACATCGCCAAAAAATTCATACTGGACAATATTGATACTTCGATATTCATTACGTATCAAGTAGTAAACGAAGTAACAAATCAATTGCTACGCAAGAAATTCAGCGAAAAAACGATTAGAAACATTATAGAATATATGTACGAGATTGCGACAATACATAATTTTTCCAAAGAAGTAATGTTTTTGGCATCTTCATTACGAGAAAAACATAACCTTTCAATGTGGGACAGCCTTATAGTCGCAAGCGCGCTAAATTTCAATTGCTCCATCTTGGCCAGCGAAGATATGCACGATGGCCTCATATTAGGTAATATGACGATAAAAAATATTTTCAAATAATGTATTAACGTAGCGCCGCAATTCCGGCACGGGTAGCCAGAGACTTCTTAAAAAAATATTCAAAATACTATGGGATTATGTTTTGTCGGCGCATTGAGCCAACGCCATCCCAAGATACAGGGGAAAAGCGGCAGCCAGCGGCGCTTGTGATTCTGCAGAACCCGCACATTAACAGCTCGGCCGCCGAACCATTCGCTCACGGTTGCAAAACCCGGTTCGTATAGTGAAATTTGGAATACCCGGTACGCGACACGGCCCGCGCCCTTGGGGCATGGGGTTTTGACTCACCCGCATACCTGTGAAGCGAACTCCACCGATGCCGGGCGGCGAGTTGTCTTATTGATGCGGATGCTTCGGCGGCCGAGTTGTGACAGCCGGTGATTGCATGCTCCCGCCGGTGCCGCACCGTTCCAATGGTATACCCAGATCGGCGACGGCACAGCGAGACGGCAAAACATAATCCCATAGTATTTTGACTTTGAACCCCTTAATATTCGGAATATTTGTCAAAAATAATGAACCACCTCAAAATGGCGCTTCAACTCGTAACGTGCGGGTATTATGGCCACATATACGCTGGCCGCAGGGTCGATCTTTCCGGGGGGCGTCCGCGGCGCCGACAGCGAAGATGCCCCCGCATTGGAGGCAAGTTCCAGATACGCGGGAAAAATGCGAGATACACGCCTAACTTACTATTATTCATAAACTTAACCCCTCGTCCGACGGATTTTCGGTTTGAGTTCAAATCTGTCCAAATAGTTAAATTTTGCCATTTCCCGCTACCCTTGTAAAAAAATTAAGAAAAAAATTGCTTTTTTTAGTAAAAACATGTATATTTAAAGCATACATTAGCCCAGCGTTGCCTTGTGCAACGCTGCCCCCGGAAGCCTCGTGCGACTGGTCTTTTTATTTTTAGGCGTAGATGATAATCATTATTAATACTTGCGCATGGTGCAGAAACTCATGGAATATTTTGTATGATTGCCATTAGTGATGCAGAAGATCCTATCGCACTGCGAGCGGCAGGAATCCGGCTCCTTAACGAGGGGCTTGGCTCTGAAAAAGCGCGGGAGTTTATGGGCCAGTGCTTTGACGGATGGGGCGATAGCCTGGCCGAGAAAAAAACACACCCGCTTGGCAGATGCGCCCAAATTTACTGAAAACGATTAACCTCAAAATCGCTCTGGTGGAGGGTTCATTACTGCCGCAGGCGGAGCGCCACTTCTCCCGCCTGGCTAAGATGGGGATAGGGAAGTATGTCAGCACTTTCTCATACCTACACCCTTACACTAGTATCTATTAGGGTTGTTTTACAGCATAATTATCGTCTACTGCACCAGCAGGAGAAGCCTTTAATTTTTTTGTCAAAGTTTCAAACTCATAGTAACACCACTTATTGTTTTCGGCGACCCGTAGGTTTTCAATATATTGTTTTAATATATCATATTTTTTGCTGAGATGAAGGCCAACCATGCGACTAAGAATATTAAAATCATAAACCCCAGAATTAACGCCAATAGCAAAAATTTCTAAACGAGCAAGATATCCAATAACACTATCGTTTAATTCTTTATTGCAATTTACCTTTTCCATGTCTAACGGCTCTTGGCCTATACAGCGTAAATATTTTTCGCATTCAGCATAAATATGAATATAAAACTCAATTGTCGATTGCTTCTTTTTTCTATCATGGTTAGCACGTGCAATTTCCGCTTGTCGCCAAATTTGAAATGCGAGAAAAATAACCCCTACAATTACAGCGACTGGCTCTGCTATATCCAGATATTCTTTTACAAATTCACACATAAACTTTTACCTTTCTTGTTAGTTATATCGTTATATTTTGCAAAACATATCCATAAAACAACATGAGGCAGATACAAGAATTACCACAAGTGATTAAGCATCGTGTACTGGCTCCAATTTATTCAGCATCCTTTATAGGTCCCCCCGGTAAAAAACGTGCTGCAAGTAGAAGAAAAGTGATGTTAATAATTGTTATAGCAAGAATAACAGTAACCCATAATATCCAAGACTTCTTATCCACGCAAAAATTTGAAATAAATAGTATTCCCCACGCATATGTTAAAAGAAAAGAAAATAACATCACAACTCTCATAGGTGATATGTTGGCAGGCATTGTTGGATTATATATATTACCACGCACGTTAGTAGGCGTATATATTCTATCTTCTGGATGAAACCGTTTTTCTTCATGCTTATCTAACAAATCAATAAAATGGGATGCATAACGGCGAAGACCCTTGCAGGAGCAATGAAATACAAGTGAAGCAAGATAGCCCAGTACCGTTATCAATACTTTTTCAAAAACAAGGTCTTTCAAACCATCGCTAGCGTAAGCGAGTAATAAACCACCATTTATGGCTATTAAAAAAACTACCCATACATTGAATTGATTGAAAAAAAATCTGTGGTTTTCAATTAAATACCTATGGCGTTCTTTATCGTCTAACATATTTTCTCCTTTAATTTTTAAATGTTATAAAAATATATACTACCAATCACCACAACGCCTAGTATCACAACGATCTGCAACCCACATTTCATGGACTTAGCACTAACTGCTCGCGATGCATTGTTAAATATTGACGTGTAGCCGTATTATGCTAATCGCGCGAAACTACTTTTCACGCCGATTCTGAAACAAACCCATTATCAAAATTCAAATCTCTTCATTATGGTAATTTATTCAATTACCATTACTACTGCTCACCACTTCGCTAAAAATATCCTTAAAACCATCTTTTTCCATTGGGATGCCCCCTCGACCTACTTTTGCTACTAACAGGTAATCGCGAGACCCAAACCGCTCATGTATAGTTTCAAGATTATTTAAAAAATATTCTAATGCGGCTTTTCTTCCATAATCAGCAATTCCGAATAAAATATGAACTGTTCGTGGTGTTGCCGGAAAATGTTCTTTACCTATTCTTAACAAAAATGCATAATCTTGTGTTTCAAACTCATATATATATTTTTTACCGGCAAACTCAAACCCTTCCCATTCATCATCTCCTACAATTTTGACAATCCCTGGGGCTGGCAAGCTCTCTATTTTTTCTTTAAAGTTAAACTCTACAAAATGTGTTTTAGTAATACGCCATTGAAAGTCCTTAATCATCATATTAACATAAAGATTAACGGGTTTACTTAACGATGGAGTACCATAGTGAATTTCGGAACTAAATGCCCCATGAGTCCCGCTATTGCGCTCAGGACTTAGACTTGCAACATAGTTGTTATCATTTAATACCTGCATCAATTTCATAATCAATTCGACGTCAATTACACGCATTACCTGATTTTGGCTGTTCCTCCCAAAAATAAGATGTGCCATTGTAATTAGACACTGCCTTTTACCAGCATCTAAAAGTACACGTTCTATGTCGCTTAATGGGTTAATGTCCTTTAAAAATTTTTTAATTTTCTTTTTTGCAGTAAACTCCGGCTTCATTTTTACATACAATATGCCTTCTAAGTCAGTAGCGATTTGGGGATTTCCACTAACACAAATCAATACCCTTTCTCTACCAAGAACACCTGCAAAATAACCATATTCAATCAGCACATTATCTCTAACAGTAAAAATTTTATTACTGCCATCCATTTTTATATCATCTTCACTAAAAACAAATACTGCGGCATCGTGTTCTCTTGCTGCATTTTCCACGGATTCAAAAATAAATTTACCGGGATTAAAAGTATCAAAAGCGTCCCAAGGTACAGGTTCGTGCCCTTCTTTTTCAATAATTTCAGCGATGTTCTCGACTACCTCAGATGCTTCACTTGAACTACCAATAAAAACTTTCATACCAATGTATCGAGTAGGCAGTCTCGACATTCCTTTCGAAGTTAATGTTAACCGTGAGGGGGTTGCCTATATTGCCCCCTCACGATAACCAGTCCCAACTTCCAGTACCCCTAAAACTCGCACCACCAGTCCTAATCTTTAACGCAACGCACAGAAAAGCCGAAGCCCTTGTCGTTGCCGCTCTCGTCCACGCCACCGCCGTTCGAGTACATGACCCGGAAGTACGCGTAGCCGCTCCCGTACTCCGTGGAGCTCCACCAGTTGCCGTTGAGGCCGGCGCCGTAGAAGCTGCCACCGGTGAGGAGGCGGCCGCCGCCCGGCAGAGCCGAAAAGCCAAAGTCGTCTGTACCGTTACCGCCACCATTCCACCCGGTTTTTGATTTCAGTTTTGTTCCGACTGTTGACGCTCCGACATAATTCGTTAATGTCGTCCACTCCGTATTGCTTGGCAAATGCCACCCCACTGGGCAAGCCCTCATCGCGGCATCCCACGTATACAAACGTCCGTAGGTGTTACAGTTAGATTCTTGATTATCATAACACCAACTATTACTTGTTGTGTAATTCAGGTTTTCCGCCATCCACGTTTGATTACCTATTTTTACCACACTATACACTTTCCCATCCCTTGAATCAGCCAAAACTTCTGTAAAATTAGCTGTAAGTGTCATATTCGATGTCGCTATGACAGTTGTTGTAAGTGAGTTAGCATTCGCTACCTGTCCGCCTGTCCAACCTGCAAAAAAGTAACCATCTTCCGGGGTAGCCGTTATGGTTACCTGCTCGCCACGGTTGTAAAATGCTTTCACCGGGTTTTTGTTGACAGAGCCGCCAACGCTTGCGTTAACCGTAATTGTGTACGTTGCCGTTGCCGCATACCCATCCTCTACACACCTAACAGCAAACCCGTTCCCTCCAGCGTCACTGCTTTCTGTTACGTTGGCCCCCGTACCAATTTCCCGGTAGTACACATCGCTGCTTCCGTCTACCGTAGTCGCGCTCCACCACCGCCCGCGCGAGTTTTCTCCGGCAAAGTTGCCGCCGGTGTTGCGGTCGCCGCCGGGCATTGCGGCAAAGCCGTAATCGTCTGTACCGTTGCCGGAACTCCATCCGCTTTGCGATTTCAGCTTTGTCCCGGCAGGGCTGCCTACATCCTCAACAAGATTCGCCCAATCAATACGGTCCGGCAAATGCCATCCCGCAGGGCAGGATTCCATTGCGGCATCATAGTTATACAATCTGCCGTATTTTGTACAATTAGAGGTGGTATTACCATAACACCAGCTATCTCCCGACTGGTGGGCTGAAAAATTGAGGTTCTCCGCCATCCATATATAATCGCCTATTCTGACCGTGCGATACGATTTCCCATCCCTTGAATCAGTAAGGCTATTCACCTTAAATTTTCCGGTCAACGTCAAATCACTATCCATTGCAAGCGTTACCGCTGTACCTTTGGACGTAGACGCCCCAGACCACTCACTAAAGATGTAACCGGCGCTTGCCTCTGCCCTTACGGCAACCTGCGCCCCTGTGGTGTGGGTCGTGGCGTTATTATATTCAACGTCATTAACAAATACCTTGCCTCCTGCCGCAGGGTCTTTGGCAATGGTCAGCGTACGTGTACCCACGTTCTCAAAATTGGCGGTTAGCGTCAAATTGCTATTCATTGTAAGCGTTACAGAGGTATTTGGGGAAGTTGACGCCCCAGACCACCCTGTGAATACGTAGCCCAGCGCTACATCCTTAATACTCGCGGTAACCCGCGTGCCTACATGGTAGAGCTTGGTTACCGCATATTCAGCATTATCCACAAACACCTTGCCGCCCTCCGCAGGGCTCCGCTCAACTGTCAGCGTATATGCCCCCACGTAATCAAAGTTGGCGGTTAGCGTTTGGCTCATGCGCATATTGACCGTTATTGAAGCGTTTGTGGATGTCGATGCGCCGGACCACCCCGTAAACACGTAGCCCACTGCCGCTTCAGCCTTTACCGCGACCTGCGCGTCGGCGTTGTGGAGCGTAGTTCCCGTTGATACCGCGTTTCCGACAAGCACCCTGCCGCCTGCCGCAGGGCTGCGGTTTACAGTCAGAGCGTACTGGCCGCTTCCGGTGGTCAGTGTAAAGCTCTGGGGCGCGTTTACTCCTTCTGTTGGAGTGAACTTGCGTGTTTGCGCGCCGTACCCCGCCGCGAGAACCGTTATCGTCCACTCCCCGTAGTTGCCGTTATCTGCCGCGCTCTTGCTTAATGATGGGCTATCCGCATCGCCAAATGCGGCGTTGATATTCAACGTGTTGCCGCTGTGAGTCAGTTTGGTGGTAAAGGAGTTGCCTTTCGTCCCCTTAACCGAGAGCAGGTAGACGCCGGGCGGGACGTTGGCGCGGGATATGCCGACCGTCCCCTTTGAGGCAGACGCTTTGCCGTTCAGTACCCGCTTGCCGTTTACGGAGTGCAGGGTAATGGCCGCGTTTTGGTACTGCTCGGGGTGTAAGTTGAGGGTGACGTTGCCGCGGGTATGGCTGACCCACGCCCCTGCGCGGGCTTGCTTTTGCGGCCTGTGTGATACAGACACGGGCTGTTCGGCCAGCTTGATGCCGAATGTTTTTTGAGTACCGCCCGTTACGCTGCCATCGGCCCCCGTGCCTCCGCCGGCAGGGGGGTCGATATAGACATTGGCGTCTACGTTTACGGCAACCGGTACCTGCGCGTCCACCTCCTGCGCGTACGCGCCGTTCCAACCGCTCATTGCCAACGCGGCGGTAATTACAGCGAGCTTCATCATTGTAAATCTTTTCATCCCGCACTCCTTAATTAAAGTTTATATATTATATTTCCTGAATTCTGCTTTAAAACAGCTATTCAAACGGTTTACTGTACATCTTGGGCAGTACTGCTGTTTCCCCTTAAACCTTGGGCAGGAACAGGTATTCTACCGGCTTGTCATATATTTTTACTAATGCCAACGCTTCCGCCGGTTGGAACGCCCCCGACAGTTTACATTCCGAGTACGTCTGCCGGGTCATTCCTAATTTTTCGGCTACGTACTCCTCGGTGTGCCCGCGGCGGGTTTGTTCGGCCTCTAAATTAGGGTACATATTTACACGCTCCTGCCGTTTTTCGAAATATTCATATAAAAATAATGCAATTTACGGCATAAAGTCAAGAGTTTCGCCAAAATAATCCAAAATACCTTGACCGTATTGGTAAAAACGATGTACTTTTATAAAAGGAGAGCCAAAATGGACGTATCGCAGTTGTCTTTGGGGCAACGAATAAAACATTACAGGAATAAGGCGGATCTTAGCCAAAAGGATTTGGCTGCCATTGTCGGAATATCGCCCACCGTTTTCAGCCGTTACGAGTCGGACAAGTTAGAGCCCAATATTTTAACGCTTATGAACTTGGCAAAAGCCTTGAATATAACGGGCGACGCACTGCTGGGCCTGTCGCCGCACCCCGATCTGATAGCCCAAAACCGCGACGAGTACACTGTCCTCCGCACGTTCCGCAGTTTTAACAGTCTTGGACAAAACAGGACATTGGAATATATATCAGGAGTTGCGGAGTTGCCCAAGTATACCGAGAAAAAATAGTCCTTTTACCTCAATGCCCCGGTTTGGAACAGATACTCTGCCGGTTTGTCATACATTCCAGCCAACATCAGGGCCTCAGAAGCCAAAAACGCTCCCGATTCCTTGCCCAGACGGTATTCTTGCAGGCTTATGCCCAATTTCCCGGCTACATAGCTATCGGAATGCCCGTGGCGGTCTTGTTCAACTTCCAAGTTCGGAAACACGTTCTCCCCGCCCTTTGATTAGAAATTTATTAATTATAATAAAATATATTAAAGAATATTAATAAATCAACAATTTTATGAAAAAGCGCAAAAATAAGCCGATTTGCCCGTCCGTATTGATGTAATTTCAAAAAATAGGGAGGGGAAAGCGGGGTGGACACTCTTGGCAAGCGGATTGTATACTACCGAAAAAAGGCTAAAATGCAGCAAAAGGAGTTGGCTGCCGCCGTTGGCATATCGCCATCTGCCCTTAATTATTATGAAAAGGACAAGTGCGAGCCTACGGTTCTGGTTCTGTCTAACCTCGCGGAAGTCCTTAATATTACAGGAGATGCGCTATTGGGGCGTGAGCATCCCGACCTTGTTGCCCAGAACAAGAACGAGTTCCACGCGCTCCACACGCTCCGCAGCCTGAACCCGCTTGGTCAGAGGCGTGCCCTTGAGTACATAACAAGTCTCGCGGACGCCCCCAAGTTCACCGAAAAGCAGTCTTGAATCTGTACTCCAAAATAGCGGGCTGTTCAAATTTTTAATAATTTTCTTTTATCTTACCATTCCACAATGTATATTCTCTATATTCATTTATATAGTGGATGTTCTCTTTCTTGGTTTATTTGGAAGTTTTTTGGCTCTACTCCCGATTTAATGGAAATTACTGTTAATAGCGGTCGGTAAACTGGGGTTTATCGGTGTGATGATGTTGCCGTTGGTTGTCTGAACCATGATTTACCTGATTAAAGGATTAACATGATTAAACGTCAAAAGATAACGTCAAAATCACCGATAATCCGGGTTTTGACGTTGATTTTTAATCAAGGAAATCCTTTAATCATGTAAATCAAGGTTCAGACAATGGTGCCGGAATGTGCGCCAAATGGCAATTTCCAACGATAATACCTGTAGGGGCGACCGTCCCCGGTC
>Ga0209755_10002559_pt1 | contig 24739 bp, 18 predicted proteins | sample TergutCo191P1_FD_187301 | JGI IMG/M metagenome (GOLD analysis project Ga0209755, IMG submission 187301) | Cornitermes sp. P1 segment gut microbial communities from Petit-Saut dam, French Guiana - Co191P1 (SPAdes) (version 2) | ecosystem: Host-associated > Arthropoda: Insects > Digestive system...
AGGTGAAAATCACCTTAAACGTATACTTAAGAATAGAAACCACGGAGGTCACGGAGTAACACGGAGTTTCTGGTACGAAAATCTTTATTTATAAATGTGTACAAGCAGGGCAGGGGGCACCCGCGCGGGGGTAAAACAATTTTCTGGAGCTCCCCGCCACGCCCAAGTATGCACCGCATAGCGGTGTTGTTGAATGAAATTAGCAGAGCGTGGCGCCCATTTAAGGTCAATGAGATGAAGGCAGCGCGAACGCTTTAGCGTGAGCGGCGCGCCCCAAGACTTGTAAACAAAGCAACGGCCCTCAGAGGTATAAAAAGTTAAGCATCTAAAATGCGCACATCTTTCTTGTAAAATCGACAATCAAACTTCATTTTTGATGCTTAATGGCTCCGCAGGCGAATTCTCGCCAAGGTTTTGTCCGGCGCCGCCGCGCTCCCTGCCCTGCTTGTATAAATTAAGTAGGTATTTAAACAAAAAAGGTAACAGTCACTTTTTAATTGACAATCTACCTAAACATGTGTATAGTCTTAATATGAAGCAGGAAAATTGTGAACTTTTCCCAGTACAGGCCGAAACACTACAATCCGTCGATTTAAGCGACTATAAGGTATATCGCGAAATTGACCGCATGAAAGGACTTTTGCGCTTTGTACCAAACGAAAATGGCGAACTAATCGCGAAATGCGCTCCGGATCATTACATTCTGCCGGCGCTTAAAACCCATTTTACTGAGCGTTTTGGCGACATATCCTGGTCAATAATCGACGAAAAACGCTCAGTTTGCCTTCGCAGGAAGCCGGGTAAACAAGCAGAAATTATCCCCTTTACCCCTTCCAACGATGAAAAACCCGCTTTACCGGCAGAAAACGACCAATGGGAAGAACTCTGGAAACATTATCATAGAACAATTAACAACGAAGATCGCAGCAATCCCAGATGCCAGAAACAATTTATGCCTAAACGTTACTGGAAATATCTGCCGGAAGTTTGAATTAGTGTTCAAAATCTCTATAATTTCTAATTTAAATAATATATAATTAGATAAACGGGGGTTTTGGATCTGAAACTGTTATTTTTTCCTATTTTGTCCTTTTTTATTATTCTGATTCCGCGCTTAAACGCTCCGCTGCACGGCTCTGAGTTAACCCTTGAGGAGGCGGTCGCTTCCGCTCTGGAATATAACCTATCCCTTAAAAAGGCAGAAATCGATCTTGCTTCAAGCCAATTTGCCGAAAAAAACCTGTGGTCAGAGATTTTCCCGTCCATTAACGCGAACGCAAGCGCCAGTTACAGAAATTCCCTGTTTAGCTCCATCTCACCGAATAACGCAAGTCCCAGTTACAGTATAGGTCTTGGCATAAACGTTGGGCTTAATGCCGGCATTCCTTACGCGATGAAAAGTATAAAACTTGCACATCAGGGGAATATTTTAAAATACGAAGACGCGAAAAATCAGCTTTCTATACAGGTTACAAAAATTTTTTATTCTCTTGTCGCAGAAGGAAACAATCTTTCTCTTCTGGACGAAGTTTTTAATCTTGCGCAAAGACAGTTTGCAAGAAGCGAGACCATGTTCAGAAACGGTCTTGTAGGAGAACTTTCTCTGACTCAAAGCAGGCTGGCTCTTGAAAACGCGCGTTACAATCTAGGAGCCGCAAGAATTGCCCGCGAAAACAATATGATTGATTTTCTTGCCTTAATCGGCATAACAGCATCTCATGGAAACTCAGGCGAAAAAATCACTCTATTAGGTGACGTTCATATCGTAAAAATAGAAGCCGACGCCGAAGCGCTGATAACCAATTACCTGCCGCTTCGCCCGGACATTGCGCGTAACAATCAGGAGATTGAAAGGCTTACAATCGCGAATAAGCAGACAATTATGCAAAGCAGGGCTCCAAGCCTTAATTTATCGATGGATTGGAACGCGTCCGCTTTTGATCCTTTTTCTGATTCGATAAGCGCAACCGCGCGTCTTAGCATCCCCATTGATGTGTGGATACCGGGAACGGCAAGATCGCAGGCGGTAACAAAAGCGTCGGACGCGATAACAAAAGCGAAGCTGGATCTTGAAGCAGCGGAAAGTTCAGCAAAAACGCAAATCCGCTCTTTAACCGCGCTGCTTCGCAATTCGTGGGAAAGTATAGTCATCGCCAGATTAAGTCTCGAAGCGGCGCAGAGAGGTTACCAGTTAACCGAGCAGGGTTTTTCCAATGGAACTGTAGAAGCGCTGGTTCTGGAAGATGCGCGTAACAATATGGCAAACGCAAGGCAAAGGCTTCTTCAGAGCGAACTTTCATACTTTAATATGATACTGGATCTTTCATCCGCTCTGAATGTTGACTGGAAAAACCTAATACAAATTTACGGAGTGCCAGGTGAATAAAAAACGAATTGCTGTCATTATTATTTTGGCTCTTATTGGAGTATTTGCAGCTCTTGTCGCGCTAAAATTATTTGTGCCGCAGGAAGCAGGCGCAAACAACACCCAGCAAAGGCCGCGCGCGGCGGCGACAACAGTTCGCGTAACGCCTGTATCAAGAGCGACAATAGAAAAAAGCATTATTATAAACGGAGAAATACTCGCGCGCAATCAGGTAACAATTTTTCCTACAGTTGCGGGAAGACTTGTTCAAACGCATAAAGGAATCGGAGACAGAGTCGAACGCGGAGAGATTGTCGCAATGATCGACCCTTCCAGACCCGGAGAAGTTTTCAGGGAAAGCCCTGTAACAAGCACAGTGTCAGGAACCGTATTAAACGCTCCGTTTCATGTAGGCGACACTGTTACAACCCAATCAGGTGTTTTAATCGTGGGGGATCTTTCATCTCTTTTAGTTGAAACATTTATTCCGGAAAGGTTTGTAGCTTCTGTAAGCCAGGGAATGAGAGCCGTACTGTGGTTTGAAGCGATTCCGGGAGAAACATTTAACGCGCAGGTAAGAGAAGTAAGCCCTGTGATAGACCCTGTTACGCGCACATTAAGGGTGCGTCTTGAGTTTACAAACCGCGATCCGCGGATAAGAGCCGGTATGTTCGCTACGCTCAGCCTTATTACAAACAGAAAAGTTAATGTTCCTGTAATAGAAAGAATATCAGTAATCAATACCTATGGTTCATGGATTGTGTTTGTCGTGGACGAAGAAAATATCGCGCGCAGAAGAGAAGTAATTTTGGGCATCGACAATGAAGATTTCCTGGAAATTATAAGCGGCGTAGAACTCGGAGAAAACGTCGTCAGCGCAGGGCAGAATTTTCTTTCTGACGGCGATCCTGTGCGCGTTGTGGAATAATAGCGGAGTTATATTATGAATATAATTGAGTTATCGGTAAGACGTCCTGTAACAATCGTAATGTTCTTTATAGTCATTATTGGAATTTCCGCCACCCTTCTTGTTAACCTCGCAATGGACCTCTATCCGTCTATAGACAGACCTGTCTTCTCCGTCTGGACGCGTTTCCCCGGAGCCGGTCCTGCCGATGTTGAGCGCAATGTTACAGAACGCCTTGAACGCGCGTTATCTTCTTCAAGGGGGCTTGTCAACATGACGAGTAACTCCCAATTTGAAACGAGCAATATAAACCTTGAGTTTGCCTACGGCACCAACATGGATAAAGCCGTAAATGACGCGCAAATTCTTGTAAACAGGCTTGTAAACTCTCTTCCTGACGGCGTGCAAACTCCTGTTGTGCGCCGTTTCGACATGAGCGCAATGCCGATTATGCGCCTTGTTGTCAGGGGAAATTATCCGCCTGACCAGCTGCGTCTTTTTGCCGAAGACGAAATTCAATCCAGCATTGAAAGGATCGAAGGCGTTGCGGCGGCGGAAGTTACAGGCGGAACAACACGTATTGTAAAAGTCGAAGTCGCTTTAAACCGGCTTGCGGCTTTTAATCTTACATTAAGCGATGTTTCAAGTTCTCTTAAAGGGCAGAATGTTTTATCATCGGGCGGAAACCTCCGGCGCGGATCGCGCGAATATCAGATCATGACGCAGGAAGAGCTTGTCAGTATAGATCAGATAAAACGCCTTGTTGTAAAAACTGTTAATATAGGATCGAATCAGGAAAATAGGTATCAGGTAATCCGCATAGAAGATATCGCCGATGTTTTTATGGGTTACAATGACAATGCGTCAAGAGTTCAGGTTAACGGACAGAGCGGCGTTTATATTCAGGTAACGTGCGAAAGCGGCAGCAATCAGATAAATGTATCGGACAGAGTTCAGGACGCGCTTGAGGAAATAAACGATTCGCTTCCGCAGGGAATTACCATAAGTGTTCTTTCAGATAACACGACAATGATCCGCGCCACGCTGGATCAGGTTTATAAAAACGCGATTCAGGGCGCGTGCCTTGCAATGATTATACTTATGATCTTTCTTCGCAACGCTAAAGCGACTTTAATAATAGGTCTTTCCATACCGATTTCGATTCTGCTTACATTAATGGCTATGACTATTTTTGGTTTTACTCTTAACCTGATGACGTTAACAGGCCTTATTATGGGAATGTGCATGACACTTGACGCTTCCATCGTAATAATCGAAAATATCCACAGTTACCGCGAGCGCGGAGCAAAAAGCAGTATCGCAGCCATTCTGGGAAGCAAGGAGATGCTTCGCGCCATTACAACTTCTACGATTACTACTTTATGTGTATTTATTCCGATTATTATTTATAAAAACGATTTAAAAGAAAACGGCATTTTATTCAGCGATCTTATTTTTACAGTTGTAATTTCGCTTTCTGTCTCACTCGTTGTCGCGGTAACGCTTGTTCCAAGCCTTTCGGGATCAATTTTAAAACTAAACACAAGAAAACAAAAACCTTTAAAAAATGCCGTTGTACGCTTTATTGACGAAAAAATAGAAGCTGCTCTGCGTTTTTTGGAAAACAGTTACAAGACAGCGCTTGAGTTTTGTTTGTCGCACAGGTTGATAATTATTATTTTTGTCGCTCTGCTTCTTATTTTTTCGCTCCTTCAATTCGGCAGTATTGGTTTAAACATGAACGTTCGCATGCGCACGGATGACAATGTTAATATAAACGTATCAATGCCGCAGGGAACAAGTATCGATGTAACAGAAAAGATTCTTTTTGATATTGAAGAACTTGTTAAAAAAGAAATTGAAGGTTATATAAATATTGTTTTAACAGCCAGACGGACCGGAACAAATCAGGGCACAATTCAAATTACCCTGCCGCCTCCCGCGTCTCAAATAGATACACCTGATTCAATTATCAGAAAGCTTACGCCCCAGCTTAACTCCATCCCCGGAACCAGAATAAGTTTCAGAGCAGGGCGCGGAATGAGCAGCGCGGACCCAATAATAGTCGCTGTAAGCTCAAAAAACTACGAAGCGCTGATGGCTACCGCCGAAGAAATTCAGCATATAATGATGAACTACCTTCCCGAGATTGAGTATCCAACTATTAATCTTGACGAAGGCGCTCCGCAGCTTCAAATAGAAATTGACCGCGACAGAGCTTCCAACTTTGGATTGTCTTTATCCTCGATTGCCTCAGAAATTCGCACAGCAATGGACGGTGACACCGCGACCACGTTGAGACAGGGCAACAGGCTTATAGACATTCAAGTGCGTTTAAAAGACAGCGACAGGCAGGGAATTCCCAATCTTGACGCAATCTCGGTTGTCAGCCGCAACGGTTCGCGCGTATCGCTTTCGAATGTCGCAAAAATTTCCGAAGGAAGAGCGCCGTCTTCGATACGCCGCGAAAGGCAGGAGCGCGTTCTTCGCGTAACAGGCGGCCTTGAACCGGGAATCGCCGTAACAGACATGCAGCGCCGCCTTGAGAGTACAATAAAAGACAGGCTTGTTCAGCGCGAGGGTGTAACTGTTAGATACCTCGGCGAAGCTGCGGATATTCAATCATTCGCTTCACTATATGTATTGATTGTTTTAACGGCAATTTTTTTGATATTCGGTATTATGGCAAGCCAGTTTGAATCGTTTGTCGATCCGTTTATAATAATTTTTTCTATTCCGCTTTTATTTATCGGCGTAATATGGATATATAAATTATCAGGGGAAGCGATGTCCATGTTTTCCATCGTGGGAATTATCGCCTGCGTCGGTGTTGTAATCAATAACGGAATAGTTTTAGTTGATTACACAAACACACTTTGCGCGCGCGGCATGGAAGTAAAAGCGGCATGTATCGAAGCCGGAAGAAGACGCCTGCGCCCGATTTTGATGACAAGCCTTACTACGATACTTGGGTTAGCGCCGATAGCGTTTTTCCCGGGAGCCGGAGCCGATACAATCCAGCCAATCGGTAAAACATTTGTCGGCGGCCTTTTTGTCAGCACCTTTATGACAATTTTTGTTACGCCGATTATGTATTCGGCTCTGAACTCTTGGCGCCAAAAAAAGACAAAGTCGATTGTTTTAGAGAAAGGTTCTCACAAAGCCGTATTAACTAATGAAGGTTAGTTATGAATAAAGTTAAAGCTGCTATTATCGGGCTTGGGCGGATTGCTTCGATTCTTGAAGAAGACACACTGCGCGAAAAGCCATGCACCCATGCAGGCGCAATTTCTGCTAACGAAGACTGCGAACTTGCCGCAAGCTTTGATATTGATGAAGAACGCCGTAAATTATTTTCAAAAAAATGGAATGTACCGGTTTTTGATAACGCAGAAGAAATGCTTGCCGCATGCAAACCGCAAATATTAGTAATTGCTACACACCCTGACAGCCACTATGAATACTGCAGCCTTGCCGCGAAAATGAATGTTCCTGTTGTTATCTGCGAAAAACCGCTTGCAGACAGCATAAGCAAAGCCAGAAAAATCGCGGCGCTTTCAAAGAAAGGCAAACCTGTTATCATTACAAACCATGAGCGGCGTTATTCGCAGGATTATATTCGCGCTAAAGAGATTTTAGAAGAGGGAAAACTTGGACAAGTTGTAGCAATCCGCGCCGCGCTTTATATGGGAAAAACAATGCGGCTTGTAGATCAATTCTGGCACGACGGCACACATCTCGCGGACGCGATAATGTTTCTTACGGACGGCACATTGAAACATAAACGAAGCTGGGGAGCGAAGTTGACTTCAAGCAGCGGAACGGCATGGCTTGAGGGAGAGATAAGAAGCTTAACCACGGAGTACATGGAGGTCACGGAGGGAAGAAAGAATTCCATTCCGTTCATATTTGAGATTGGAGCTGGACGGGATCACCTTGTTTTTGAAATTGAGTTTTCATGCGAGAGCGGCAGGCTGTGTATCGGCAACGGCGTTTTTGAAATTATGGAAAGCGTTCCAAGCCCCTATGCCGAAAAATTCCGCTCTTTAAAAAACACAGGCGAGATTTTTTCCGCTCCCACAGGATATTTCGCAAACATGGTAAAAGACGCTGTCGCCTGCGTTAAAGATCCGGCAAGACAGCCTGTCTCCGGAGCCGCAGATGGTTTAAAAGTAATTGAATATTTGAATAGCGTAAAAAGCTGGCATTGAATACACCTTGATTAAAACACTCTAAAAAGTTATATTGAGGAAGCAATAACCCACGGGGGGTTGGATAGTGGCTATTCCGCCTGGTTTGGGACCAGGATGTCGGGGGTTCGAATCCCCCCTCCCCGATAAACAGACAAAAAACATTAAATTCATAATAAATTACTACTCTTGAGCACCCCGTTTTTTTAAATTAATAATAGAGGTATTTTTATGAAAAACAAGAGAAAATTTAATGCAAAAATTAATTTCATTTTCATTCTGGCAGTCGTACCCATTCTAATAATAACCGCCTGCGATATTGATAATCCTGTATCAAGCAGTAAACAGGAAGTAATAATTGTTGAAACTACAGAAGGAAAACTGACAATTACCGGGCTTGATAATTATAACAGCTGTTATGCAATCGCTTTTGGTCATAATTGGAATTATGAATATCTTTATGCGGCGGAAAAGATCGATAATCAATTTGTATTTACCGGCGGCAAGATAACAAATAACGAGGTTGTTCTTAATATCTGGAAAGATGACTTTAACGGTACGCTTATCGATTATAAAGACACCGGAAATTTTACTTTTCTTGTTTATGTTTTAAATAAACGTAAATTTAAAAAAGCGGAAGAATTTATCATTGGAGATTATATTTATAAAGGAAAGGCAAAACCCGATTGGCTGGAAGCGGTCGGTATTATCAGAGGCAATACCAATATCGATGGAATTTGCGAAGCAGAGTTTGCGGAGATGCAGCCGCTTTAATAATTTGGATGGTGACTTGACATTTTTTTATCTTTTTTATATAGTTATATTAATCATGGCGGTGTAGCTCAGTTGGCAGAGCAAGCGGCTCATATCCGCTCGGTCGCAGGTTCAAGTCCTATCGCCGCTAATTCCTGATTTGCCGTATGGCGGGTCAGGATTTTTTATGTTCAAACCCTTCTTACAATTATCTTCTTGCTTTGAATACGGACAACCTTAACTCCCCTGCCTTCGTCCACCGTCTCGCCTTCGGTTCTTACTTCGTAAACTTCATCGTCAATTTGTATTGTTCCCTCCGGATTAAGCTCAGATTGAGTAACCCCAATTTTACCAATAAGGTTTTTAAGCTCATCTAAATTCATTTTATCTCCGTTCGTGTGGTTTGAGTGGTTCGTAGTTAATCTTCCTGTAAAATTTAAATCAGTTTATGTTCTTTGGCGGCCATGCTCAATTCTTTATTCCAGCGGGGGCCGTTTAAATACTGACGTCTTGTTTCAATGTCTTCGATGCGTCCAGCTCTGCGCTGCAAACGTTTAAAAGCCATGCTGACTGCTGTGCTAAGGTCTACCTGGCTTGCCTGTGACTGGACAAGTATTCGGTATTTGGCGTAAAAATAAAAAGCATCCCATGGATCCATTTCGCATAATTTTTCATCGCGCAGAATTTTTTGTATATCCTGAACAGCTTCTTCGCAGCCTTCTGCTGATAATCTGCAGAGCGCAAGAGAATGAAACAGAGATAATATCCTGTTTTGCACTTCGCCGTTTGTAAAATACAGATGCTCGCACTGCGCAAAACCGCTTCGCCAGTCCGCCTGTTCTGTATAAAGGAAATTTTCATCAATAAAAGGATTGGTATACGATGCTGAAAGTTTTACCGCTTTTTCATAATTGCCGGCAAGGTAGGCAGCTTCGATTTCAAATAAATCAGCGTCATTATTCGCGGGTTCCGGTTTTGGTATATTGTAATCCTGATAATAAACTCTTGAACGGTAAATCCACGCAGCCAAAAGATTTTCCTTTTCGCATGTCATACTGCCGTAAGGCTCTTTTAACATTTTTTCGAATATCTCATGCGCTTTATTGTAGTGGCCAAGATCGAATTCTATCCTTCCTTCCAAAAACCGCGAACGGTCTGCCCAATCGGGGCGTCCCGCTTTTAAAGACTGTTCAATCGACTTGCGCGCAAGGTGGGATGCGTTGAAAGCGTCTCCGTGTAAAAATTGCGCAGCCGCGGAGTAATACGCAGATACCGCAAGTTCATGGTAATTACCGATTTTTTCCGCGTTTGCAAGAGCGAACCCAAGGTATTCGATTGTTTCATTAACCTGTTTTTTTGAAAGGCACACAAGCGAAAAAAGCCGGTAAGCCTGAGGCAGGCAAAAGGAATTTTTACTTTGCCCGAGTAAAATCGCTTCTTTCGCTTTTTCCGCCGCTTCTTTTTCGTCATGCCGCCCAAGGAAAAAACCGCAGAGGTTTACAAGTATCTGAGCCTGAAGCACAGGGAAAATGTCAAAGCCGCTTGCCAGCGAATTCAACTGCAGCTGAGAAAAAACATTTTCAATTTCTTTCTCGTGCCCGCAGATAAGCGCGTTTGAAGTTTTAAAAATACAGCGGATTGCGTCGGTTTTTTCGGATACCATTTCTTCAAATTGCCCGGAAATCATTGCCGTATCTATCGCTGTGATTGTTTTGTTTACAATATCCGATGAAACTGATTTTAATAATAAAAGATCGTCAATCTGTTTTGCGCCGTCAATATCCGCGATGATTGTAAGCAGGCGGAAACACGGATTTAAATTCCTTCTGGCTGCCCAGTCAAGAAGGCGGCGCCTTACTATCGCTTTTACCCTGTTTGTTTTTTCATTTATCACTTTTGAGGCATGTTCTTCAAAATGACTGCAAAAAAGCCGCGGCTCGCGCACATTGTTAATTATCCCCATTGTGTGCAATATGGAAAACGCTTTGGAAATCATTACCGGATTTTTATCTTCTTCTTCAAAAAGCCGCTGAAAAAGTTCAGGCGAATAATAACGGTTAAGCAGTGAAATTGCGTAGATTATTTCCCAAAGATCAATCGAAAGTTTTGGATAATATATTGTGTTTATTTTAACATCATTAATAACTTTAATATTATCAAATATTCGTTTGCATTGATCCATTCTGTCCTGCGATATAATATCCTCTCCTGTTCCAAGTATTAATATTCTTTGATTATACTGCCTTTTTACTTCCGCTAAAGTGTCGAGTAACAAAATCATCGCGTTGTTGTCGGCAAGATGGACATTTTCAAGCAAGAGCACGGGCGTTTTTGCTTTTCTTTTGGCGGCTGTAAGGTAATAATTAAAAATCAGCAGCAGATATTTTCTGACGCAGCGGATTACATATTCGGAGACTTCGTCGCGGATACGTTCGCGGAAAAGAAATTCCCACAAATTGTCAATTTCATCAGTCGGCTGTCCCGATGTGACAGAACGAATGCCAAGCGACCACATATCAACAAGAGAGCCGATTCCAATACTTTCAAAACAGACTGTCAGCGGCGGAAAATCCCCGTTTAATTTTTCGTAATACTCGCTCAGGGCGCAGCGCATTTGCAGATAGAACGGGCAAAGCGCCAAAGTGCTTTTGCCTTCTCCCTGTTCGAATGTTCTTATAACATCCTTTTTTAAATCAATTGTATTCGCGACAGAAGGTCTAAAAGTTTTTAATTCCTTAACTTTGTAATAACTGCCGCAGCCGTATTTTCTTTTTTTAGTCCCTTTAAGCCATTCAGAGGGTTTGTCGTAGGAAGCGTAAGGAACAAGTTTTCTCGCGGTTTTATCATCAACAAAAACGCCGCTTACAGTTGAAAGGAAACGGCAAAGAAGTTCGGGCGAATCGGGATGTTTACAGGAGATAACGAGAGAATACCCGAAAAAATCAGGGGACGCTTCAACGCCTGTTTTCAGGCTTTCGATCAGAATATACATATCCAACCAAAAACCGATTGAATCCTCGTTAAAGACCGCGGAAATCACAAAACGGTCGCCTGTAATCTTTCCGCCGGCATCGGAAATTGCCCGAACCAGCGATTCATCGAGCTGGTTAATAATATCGGGGCGGGTCCGGCGTAATTGGGATTTAAATTTTAAAAAAAAGAACAGATAAATCATGATTATTTTATTATCGGCAAAAGGATTATAAGGCTGAGACACAGCCCAGTGGAGTGTGTTTGAATATTTGTATATAATCAAGTATGGGATTAAATGAAACACCATCCGCGAACCGGCTTCATATAGCGTTTTTTGGGCGCAGAAACGCCGGAAAATCATCATTGGTAAACGCCGTCACTGGGCAAAACCTTGCCCTTGTAAGCGATGTAAAAGGCACAACCACCGATCCCGTGTACAAAGCGATGGAACTCCTTCCCCTGGGACCGGTTGTCATTATCGACACCCCCGGCTTTGACGACGAGGGCGAACTCGGCGAATTGAGGGTAAACAGGGCAAAACAGGTTTTAAATAAAACCGATGCCGCCGTTCTGGTTCTGGACGGTGAACACGCTGATTCTCCCCTTCCCGCCGAGGAAGAATTAATCGCGCTTTTCATAGAAAAGAAAATACCTTTTCTTATATCGATAAATAAGTGTGATTCTGGTTCGTGTGAGAACCGCAGGTTCTATTCGTGGTTAAACAAGGAAGAATCAAATGTTTTACCGGTAAGCGCGAAGACAGGTTTTAATATCAGCCTGCTAAAGGAGAAAATTGCGGCTATCGCGGCAAGTGAAGAGCCGAAGCAAAAGCTTGTTGCGGATCTGATAAAACCCAATGATTTGATTTTCCTTGTAATTCCCATCGATAAAGCGGCGCCTAAAGGCAGGCTGATACTTCCTCAGCAGCAGATGATACGCGCCATTTTGGAAGCGGGCGCAGCAGCAGTTTGCGTCAGGGAAAGCGAATTGCAGCAGACGCTTGCGGATTCAGGCAAAAAGCCAGCTCTTGTTATTACCGACAGCCAGGTGTTTGCGCAGGTTGACGCTATTGTTCCAAAAGACATTTTACTTACATCGTTTTCCATTCTGTTCGCCAGATTTAAAGGTTTTCTGGAAACTGCTGCCGCAGGCGCGTATGCTCTTGATACTTTAAAAGACGGAGATAAAGTTCTAATCTGCGAAGGCTGTACCCATCACCGCCAGTGCGACGACATAGGCACAATTAAAATACCGCGCCTTGTCAGAAAACATTCATCCGCAGAGCCTGAGTTTTCCTTTTGTTCCGGCGGCGACTTTGTGCAGGATCTTTCACCTTACAAACTGATAATCCACTGCGGTTCCTGTATGCTTAATGAACGCGAAGTCATCCACCGAAGAGAAATTGCAGAGAGACAGAAAATACCGTTTACAAATTACGGTATAGCTATTGCGTATATGCAGGGGATACTTAATCGCAGTATTGAAATATTCCAAGAAGAGTTCCCGCAGAGACGCAAAGAACGCGGAGTTTGATAAGGAAATAAAATGAGTGAGAATTTTATCGATCATGATTATATAAATAAATTGCTGAAAGACGCTAAAAGCGCGAGTGACGGTTTTATTAAAAACGCTTTGGATAAGGCGGAAAAAGGCGAGCCGCTTTTACATAATGAAGTTGCCTCTCTTTTACTGACAAAAGATCCTGAACATATTTCGCGCATTTTCAATATTGCAGGAGAAATTAAAAAAAGGATTTACGGCAACAGGATTGTAATGTTCGCGCCATTGTATGTGTCCGATTTTTGCGTGAACCGGTGCTCTTATTGCAGTTTTAATCATGGACATGAATTTTCAAGAAGTAAGCTTACAATGGATGAAGTTCGCGAAGAAGTAAAAATACTGGAAATGATGGGGCATAAACGGCTTGCTCTTGAAGCAGGAGAACATGACGGAGAATGCCCTATCGATTACATTCTTGAATGTATAAAAACAATATATGACATGAAATTCGAAAACGGCGAGATAAGACGCGTTAATGTTAATATCGCCGCTACAACAACGGAGAATTATAAAAAATTAAAAAACGCCGGCATCGGCACTTATATTCTCTTTCAGGAAACATACAATGAATCGGTATATAACAGCGTCCATCTTGCAGGTCCCAAAAAAGATTTTTTATGGCATTTAAACGCTTTTGACCGCGCGCAGGACGCAGGCATCGACGATGTCGGCGGCGGCGTTCTTTTCGGGCTTGCAGACCCATATTTTGACGCCATGGGACTTCTTCTTCACAATGAACATCTGGAAAAAAAATATAATGTTGGTTTTCACACAATTTCTGTTCCGCGCCTTTGCGCCGCCGCCGGAATGAATATAAATGATTTTCCAAACCTTACAGACGATGATACCTTCGCGAAGATTGTCGCGTGCCTTAGAATAGCGATTCCTTTTACCGGAATGATTCTTTCAACAAGGGAAGATCATGATATGCGAAAAAAACTTTTAAAGCTTGGCATTTCGCAGATCAGCGCAGGTTCCAGCACAGAAGTCGGCGGATATACTAATAGAAAAAAACACGACGAAAAAACAACTGGGCAATTTATTGTAAATGATGAACGCAGCGCAGTCTCGATCATTTCAGAATTGATGGATGACGGTTACATTCCAAGCTTCTGCACCGCTTGTTACAGGGGAGGCAGGACAGGCGACCGTTTCATGTCGCTTGCAAAATCCGGACAGATCGGCAATGTATGCCTTCCCAACGCGCTGATGACTCTCTGCGAATACGCCATGGATTACGGTGATGATATATTCAAACAGAAAGCGGCAGATGTCATCGAAAAGGAAATCTCACAGATTGCCAGCGCCCAAATCAGAGAGAAAACAGAAGAGAACATAAAAAAAATACGCTCAGGCAAAGAACGTGATTTTTATCTGTAGACTGCAAAGAGGAATCAGCGTAATACCCTTGTTTTAAATGCCTTGTTTTATGTATAATGAGTTTAGCTTAACTTAATGGAGATAATAATGATAAAATGTAAAGCTGCTCTATTGATTCTAATTTTAATCCTGACGCTGGCAATGTTCCCGTCATGTAAAGAAAAATATGACGGTTTTCGTTATGGTTTTACAACAGAACCTTCAACCCTCGATCCGCTGAACCCTTCAAATACGGCGGATGGCAGAAGTATTCTTTTTAATGTTTTTGAAGGACTTGTAAAACCTCATACAGACGGAACAATGCAGCCCTGCATTGCGGAATCGTGGGAAATCGAAGAGAACGGGCTTGCCTATACTTTTACTTTAAGAAAGGGAGTGCTTTTTCATGACGGCTCAGCCGTAACTCCCGCTGATGTCAAGTTCAGCCTTGAAACAGCCGCCAAAGCCGGTTTTGACAGCCTTGCCAATATAACCGATGTAATAATTCAGAATGACGGCACTGTAAAAATTCTTCTTGAATCGCGTGATCCCGATTTTCTTCCGTATCTTACAACAGGAATTGTAAAAGCAGATAACATCGACCGCGAAAAAACAATCATCGGCACAGGTCCATTCTTTATAGATCATTATACCCCTCAAAGGAAACTGGTGCTGTCAAAATTTACAGATTACTGGCAGAGCAATTTACCGCGTCTTGATAAAGTAACAATCTTGTTTTTCGCGAATTATGACACTCTGATGGTAGCTCTGCGCGGCGGCAGCATAGACAGCGCGTTTATAACAGGCGCAATGGCAGCCCAGCTCAACCACAAGGATTATAAAATTTTCAGCAACAATTCGGCGGCTGTTCAGCTAATGGCGTTAAACAACGCGGAATCTCCCTTTGATGATATGCGTGTGCGCCTTGCGGTTAATTACGGCATAGATGTTGAAGAAATAATTGACGCCGCTTTCTTTAGTGCAGGCGAACCGTCCGGCAGTCCTGTAATTCCTGGATTATCGCAGTATTACGAAGGTTCTCTGTCCTATAATTATGATCCCAAAACCGCCGTATCTTTGCTTTCAGAAGCGGGTTACAATGACACAAATAAACTTTCATTTGAAATAACAGTGCCGTCTAACTATACAATGCATGTTGATACGGCGCAGGTAATAGTTGAACAGCTTGGCAGAATCGGAGTCGATGTTAAAATAAAACTTGTTGACTGGTCTACATGGCTTTCCGGTGTTTACTTTGGCAGGCAGTATCAGGCGACGATCATTTCACTGGACAGCCCAACCGCGTCGGCGCGCGGCTTTTTAAGGCGTTACCGTTCAGATGACGGATCAAATTTTATTAATTTTAAAAACGCAGAATTTGATAACGTGTTCGCGTCCGCAGTTGCGGAATCCGACACTGAAAAACGCATAGAATATTACAAACAGGCGCAGAGAATAATCGCAAAAAACGCGGCAAGCGTTTACATACAGGACATTATGTATTTTATCACCTTCCGCGGCGGCGCATACGACGGAGCGTTAGATTATCCGCTGTACGTTATAGATTTTGCGCCGATATACGGGACAGAGAGTAATTGAATTTTATTTTAAGAAGAATAGTAATTGCCTTAATCACTCTGTTTCTTGTTTCGATATTGTGTTTTTTAATTTTCAGCGTAATCAAAGGAGACCCCGCTTCTTTTCTCTCTGATACAAACACATCCAGAGAACAGGTAGAAGCATTACGCGAAGAAATGGGGTTAAACCGCAATGTAATTGTGCGTTATTTTGACTGGCTTGCCGGTTTTATTACAGGTAACACAGGAAACTCGTATTATTTCCGCGCAGAAACAATTTCTTCGTTAATTTCAACACGCCTTGCGGTTACTGTTTTCCTTGCACTTCTATCGCTTTTTTTTATTATTATTATATCATTTTCCGTTTCTCTTTTAACTGTAAGAAAAGAGGGAAATATTCTGGACAATGTTATCAATGTTTTTACGGCGGCGGGTATCAGCACGCCGGGATTTTTTCTGGGTTTACTTTTTATATTTATTTTCGGTTTTAGCTTTAAATTATTTTCACCGGGATTTTTTATCAATTACAACGAAGATTTTTTAGGCTTCTTAAGATGTTTAACGTTTCCGGCGCTCGCGATCGCAATCCCAAACTCCGCCATATTGATAAAATTTATAAGAGGTTCCATTTTTGCGGAGCTTCAAAGCGACTATGTAAGAACCGCAAAAAGCAAAGGGGCGTCATGGCTTTACATCCTTCGCTTTCATGTTCTGAAAAACTCGATTCTTCCTGCGGTAACAATGCTTGGAATGATAATTGCCGAAGTTTTTTCAGGAAGCATTATAATCGAACAGGTTTTTACAATTCCGGGGATAGGAAGGCTTTTAATCACCGCAATCAGTTCCAGAGATTATCCGCTTATTCAGGCAATTATGGTTTACGTCGCGTTCATGGTAGTCTTTGCCAATACATTGGCTGACATTGTCATCATGATTATCGACCCAAGAATCAAACAGACAGGGAAAATCAGATGAAATTAAACCGCCAGCTGGTTATAGGAGCTATAACCGGTTTTATTATAGTTTCAATGTCGTTTATAAGTTTCTTTTGGGTTCCTTACGATTACAACGAAATTAACACTTCCATCCGCCTTTTACAGCCAGGCGTGAAGCATATTCTGGGAACCGATTATCTTGGGCGTGATATTTTTTCGCGTATAATGGCAGGCGGCAGAAATTCGATTCTTCTTGCTGTTTTTACTGTTGCGGGAGCTGCAATCGCGGGTTCAATACTCGGTTTGCTTGCCGGCTATAAAGGCGGTATTACAGGCGAAATTATAATGAGGATAATCGATACTCTAAGTTCTTTTCCCGGCATTGTGCTTGCGCTTCTTTTTGTAGCGGTGATGGGTAACAGTCAGTTCAGCCTTTTTACCGCGCTTTTAATTTTATTTACGCCGAGCTATACGCGTATTATGCGCACGGGCGCTTTACAGTATAAAAATTCAACTTTCATTCAGGCAGAAAAAGTTCTCGGCGCCGATTTCTTTCGCATAACATTTATACATATACTGCCGAATCTGGCTCCATCGCTTTTATCGGCTTCTGTTATCGGTCTTTCAAACGCGATACTGGCAGAATCCGCGATGAGCTACCTTGGAATGGGAATCCAGCCGCCGCAGCCGTCATGGGGGCGGATGTTATTTGAATCGCAGTCGTGGTTCTTTAACGCGCCGTGGTCGTCTCTTGCGCCGGGGATTTTTATCATGCTGACTGTTATAGCGTTTCACCTGCTTGGCGAAGGTATTCGCCGTTTCTTCGGAGGCAAGCATGGCTCACTTGCTTGAAGTTAAAAATCTTACTGCCTGCGTAAACAAGAACGGCAAAACCCTTAAAATACTGGATAATATCAATATAAATATTGATGAAGGAGAGATTGTAGGACTTGCGGGAGAATCAGGCTGCGGAAAAACCATGACTGCTCTTTGCATTGCCGGTCTCCTGCCAGGCGATGTGGAAATTACATTCGGTAAAATAATATATAAAAAACGCGATCTTACAGGTTTAACTGAAAAAGAATTGCGCACAATCAGAGGAAAAGAAATTGCCTTTATTTTCCAGGATTCAAGACAGGCTCTTAACCCGCTGATGAAAGTCGGCAGGCAGATTACAGAAGTTCTTGAACTTGCCAGACAAAAAACAACCAAAGAGCAAAAGGCGAAAGACAAGGAGTTAGCGCTGCAGATGCTTGCCTCGCTTGGGTTTAACGAGCCGCAGCAGATATTCAATGCATATCCTCATCAGCTTTCGGGGGGAATGTGCCAGAGGGTAATGACAGCAATCGCAATAATCAATAACCCTCAGCTGTTGTTAGGGGATGAACCTTCAAGTTCGCTTGACGAAGAAAGCCAGGAAAAGTGCCTTAGTGTAATGAAAGAAATAAATAATAAATATAAAACATCGCTTTTCATAATATCTCACGATCTTTCTATAATAAAAGAATTTTGCAGCCGTTTTATCATTATGTACGCTGGGAAAATTGTTGAAGAAGGTCCCGCTTCTTCTCTTTATTCACCGCTTCATCCGTATACTTATGCGCTTGTAAATGCCAAACCAAGCAGGGAAAAACGCGGAAAAAAACTGGAAAATATACCGGGAAAAGTGCCTTCTGTTAACGATCAATTACAAGGCTGTCCATTTGCGCCGCGCTGTTTAAAAGCGAAAGATATCTGCAAAGAGATATTCCCGCCTTTAAGCGTTATCGGAAACGGCAAAGTATACTGTTATGATCCTAATGATTCAGAGAGGATCGGCTAATGACAGAAACAGCTCCGTTACTTTCAATTAAAAATGTCTCAAACGTTTATACGGATAACAGATTGTTCGCCGGCAAACATATTTCTAACGTGCTCGGTTCATTTCAAAAAAAAGAGAAAAAGCAGGTTCTGGACAATATTAATCTGGAAATGCATCATGGCGAGATTTTTGGTTTGACAGGCAGATCAGGCTGCGGTAAAACCACTCTTGCCCGCTGTATTTTAGGTCTTACGGATTATACAGGAGAGATAATAATAGCGGCAGATTCAATTAAATCTGCAAGTAAACGAAGAGGAGCGCAGGTTCAGGTTGTTTTTCAGGACCCCGGCTCTTCTTTGAATCCGGTAAAAAATGTTGGCTGGCTTGTGGAAGAGCCGCTTGTCATTCATAAAACAGGCACACCCGCGGAACGCAGAAAAAAAGTTGACAAAATGCTGCTTAGAGTCGGACTTGATTCATCTTACAAAACAAGGCGCGTCCATGAACTTTCAGGCGGCCAAAAACAGCGCGTCTGCATCGCCCGCGCGCTCATCCTTGAACCGAAGCTTTTAATCGCAGATGAGGCAATCAGTTCCCTTGATGTTTCTGCGGGCGTTCAGATACTGAATCTTTTTAAAAAACTTAACAAAAGCACAGGGCTTGGCATACTTTTTATATCACATAACAAAGACGCGGTCGAATACCTCTGCGATAGAATCGCGGTGATGGAAAAAGGACAGATTAAAATTTTAAGTACTTATTAAACAAACTGTCATTGTTAGTTTTAAAATCTTTATCTATAATTTTTTCTTCTATTCCGTAATCAATTATATACATATATGAACACCCTGCTTCGATTTTATTTGAAAAATGGTACAGATTCCATAAATACGCCTGAACTGAAGGGGATGCGCAGGTTCTGTCAATTTCGTACCTGATTACGCTGAATTCATTTTCTTTTAAATTTTTAATAAAATGCAGATAACAGATGAAATCAAAGTATGAAAGCAATTTGTCTATTTGGTATCCTAAATCGGAATATGTTTTATGATAATCCTCTGTGTACCAGTTCGGATTGCTGTCGATTAAATGCATCGTCCTTGCCATATTTTCGTCAAACCAGAGTTTGTTAATAATCTCGTCCAAAAACTCTGTTCTTCTTACTTTTATAGAAGAATTCCATTGAAACAGCGCGAAAATACTTCCTATTGCCATTACTACAATCAGCACCAAAGATAAATAATTATCAACAGACCAATTATTAACAATTTCCATTTTAGAATTATACCATGTTTTTTATTAGAAAACAACTCCGCCCCAACATCTGCATTGATATTAAGGCGGAGCTTTTAAAACACGGTAACATTCTTTTATAAATCTGTTCTTTACGCCACTTTAAACCGTGACACTTCTCCTATCAGAACAGTAATTCCGTCGCGGTTTTTGCCGCTAATTTCGTTTACCTGATGCACAGCTGCATTGATCTGGTTTGCGCCTGTTGCCATTTCGTTCATGCCGCATTCAATCTCCTGCGTCGCTTTTTCAAGATTTTCGCTTTCGCGGATAACCTCACGCGCATTATGCAGCATTTCATCAGACCTTGAGCTTACCTGGCGCGTAATGTCGTTTACCTTGCCGACGCCTTCCAGAATTTGCTTGCTGCCGACTCCCTGTTCTTCCATCGCGTGAAGGATGTTTTCTTCCTGATCCGCCACGATTTTAACGCTGTCATCAATTGCTGAAAACTTTGTTAACACATTTCCTGTTGAATGAGAAATTTTCTCGATGGAACTTCTTATCTTTTTAAGGACCGCGCTGATAGTCTTTGACTGTTCGCTGGAACTTTCAGCGAGCTTTCTGATTTCCGCCGCGACAACCGCGAAACCTTTGCCTGCGTCCCCCGCATGAGCCGCTTCAATCGCGGCGTTCATCGACAGAAGATTTGTCTGACCGGCAATATTTTCCATTACAGAGTTAATTTCCATCAGTCCTTCGGACTCCTTGAATATTTCCTGTATATCCGTTGAAACTTCATGTAAACTGTTGCGCCCTATTTCCGAAGCGTCTTTCAAAATCTTTACATTATTCGCATTGCTGATAACAGTATTTGTAACAGATTGAGTATTGGCGACCATCTGTTCAATAGCGGACGACGCTTGCGCGACATTTTGGGTTTGTTCCTGAACAAGTTTATCCAGTTTGTTGATGTTACCCACAACCTGTTCCATTGTAGCGTGTGTCTGGCTGACGCTCGCGCTCTGATTTATTACACGCCCCTTTATACTCTGAATATTTGAAGTGATCTGGTTTACCGCGGCGGCAGTCTCGTTCATATTGCCGGCAAGAGCAGTTCCGACACCGGATAATACAGTAGATTCATCCTTAATTGAAAGGACAAGATGCCTGATTTTTTCCAGAGTATTATTAAAGTATTTAGCCAATTCGCCGATCTCATCATTTGAACTTGCGGATATAGACCGCGTTAAATCCCCCTCGCCTTCGGAAATATCTTTAAGGGTATCCACCACATTAACCAATGGTTTTGTAACATAATGTAAAATAAAATATGTTATTACAGCGCCGATAATTATGGCAATTACCGCTAATATTATTGTAAATCTGGTTATTGCATAAACAGGATTTAAAATATGATCTTCGGTAGCGCCTATCAATATTGACCATGTATGATCCGAATTACCGATGTGGAATGAATGCATTGACATTATTATATTTGTATCAAGCGACGGATCATAAGCTTTACCGGAAAATTTTTCGCCTTTTAGTATCGCGTTAAACGCTTCCTGCTGCATGTCTCCGTATTCAACATCAACATCCTTCATCTTCTTTCCTATTCTTTCTGGAAGGAAATGTCCCAAAATTGTTCCATCGTTTGAATACATTACCATTATTGCGATATCATCATTTTCTTTTAGGGTTTGCATTACTGTAGGCTGTATGACAGCGGCATCCAATAAACATCCAACCGCTCCGATTACTTCATTAGTTTGCTGATGTATAATTGGAACTTGTATTCTCATCGCGAATGTTTCTTTTCCGTCTATAGTCCAAGGGATGGGATCATCAAAACGATCTTTTCTCGCGTTGGGGCCATTTATCCGAGCCATCGTTTTATCAATGTCATTGCTGATTCGGGTTGTAATTGCGCCTGTCTCCCTTGTAAAAGTCATAGCGTACTGACCATCAGCCGTTGAACCGGATCTGCCGATATACTGAGAATCCATGCCGTCAAGCGCGTTAGGTCTCCAAATTGAATATGTCAGAACCCATGCGTCGTTTTCAAGCAGCGCTCCCTTCAGCATACTGTCAAACTGATCTCTCCTTCTTTCCGCAGGCAGACTTTCAAAATCTTCCATAACAGCTCCCAGCGTACTCAACGCGCGGATGTGGCTGTTTTCTCTTCCCTGCCAGTAAGTTACTGTATTTTCCAGAGTGTGGTTAAGGCTTTTCATGCTCAGTTTAAGGCTTATGTCGGATGCCTCGCGCAAGAGAAGCACCGCGATTCCCGTTACGATTACCGCCACGATGGCGATCAACATTAAGCTTAATTTGATCTTCAATTTCATTTTTTTACTCCTTGTGTTTCCGTCAAATACCCGGATCTATCCCGAAGCTTCTAATGGGATTTTTATGGTATTTGTTCAATTTTTATGAAATTCAGCCCGGAATTTGAATTTCCCTGATATCTTTCATAATTAAATATAGTAATTCAGAATATAGTCGGCAAGGAAAAAGGGTATAGTAAAAGAAATAAACCACTAGGTCCGTGGTCCGAATCCGCGTGGGCGCCCCCTGCCCTGCTTGTACACATTTATAAATAAAGATTTTCGTACCAGAAACTCCGTGTTACTCCGTGACCTCCGTGGTTTCTATTCTTTAGTATACGTTTAAGGTGATTTTCACTTACAAAAAAAAATAAAAAAAATGTAAAAATAGCTTGATAAAATATTGTAAAAACAGTATATTTTTGGGTATGCAGGTTTTTACTGTTTTTGGCACTATTTCCGCAAATTTCGCAAAAAAAACGCTTTTTTGCTTAGTTTCGGACGCCGAAAAAAACAGCAGTCATAATATACCCCCCCCCCATACGATAGCCTTTTAAGTCATTCTGATAACAGCCTTGAAAATAATTCTCCCCAAAAATCTCTAAAAAACAATGAAATTAATCTCTTTCTCTGTGTAATTGACAGAAACGAACCCAAAGCCCAATTAACTCCGCTCTGCAGGCCGGTGATTTTTCGCGCCAACGGTTCGATCTGTCTTTTATATATTCCTGCGTCGCAGGAGACGCCCAAACGGGCAATAAAACACGGAAGGAGTAAATTTTGAGAAAACCACATTTATTAATTTTACTTTTGTTCATGATTTTTAATGTTATGAATGTTTCTGCGCAGGAAGATGGCGGCGTTACGCTGAGCAGTAAAGCAGCGAATGACGCGTATTACCTTATTGGGCTAGGACTGGGTGCTGAATGGAACATGAACTCGCGGGAAATGTTCGCAGGCGGTGCGCTTTTGAATTTTGATTTCAACCTGCCCATGGCGCCTATAGCTGTCGGCGTTACTGGAACTGTCAGCAGCAACTTTGGGGAGGGTCTTGTTGTAGAATCATCCGCATTGTTTCGCTGGTATTTTCTGGGAAAGAAGTGGTCAGGCTTTTTCGCGCAGGCTGACATAGGAGCTGTTTTCATATTCGAAGAAGATGAAACAAAACCGATGTTCATGGGTGGATTAAAAGCCGGATACCGTTTCCCGTTGGGAATGTTTTACGTTGAGCCATACGGCAGGGTGGGATACCCGTTCATGTTTGGTATCGGCGTATTAGCAGGAATCAGGATAGGAGGAGAAAAATGAAGAATCAAAAATTAATTATCGTTTTAATTATCGCGCTCGTGACAGTGCTGCTGTTTGCGTGCGACAATCCGTTTTGGCCGGAGAAAACTGTGAAACCGGAGCAGGAACCTGAAATTCCTGAAGTCATAGCCGACTGCGGGCATAACAATTACGGTGATTTGGTCACAACGGTGCACGCAACCTGCATGGCAGATGGATCAGGGGAAAGAACCTGTATTGCCTGCGGACATATACGTACAGAAGTTATAACAGACGCAAATGCGCATAACTGGCAGCAGTTGGAAGGAGGAACAGCCGCGACCTGTACTGAAGAAGGATCGGGAAGCAGAGAGTGCACTCTTTGCAACGTAGATGAAACAGGTACATTATCAATAGATCCTGGTAATCACAACTGGGGCGAATTTAAGCAAACAACTCTTCCGACCTGTACGGATGTAGGTATAAAGACAAGAGACTGCACCAGATGCAGTGTAAGAGATACGGAAACTGAGGAAGGCGATCAAAAAACAAGCGAAAACAACGCACACTTTTTATCTGGGACTACGACAGTTGTAGTGCCTGTGACCTGTGTAAGCGCTGGCGCGAACGGAAGAAAGTGTACTCGCTGCCCATTCTTTACTCATGACAGTGTTATTAACGCGCTTGGGCACACTTTCGCATCGTGGATACAAACAACTCCTGCAAACTGTGTAAATCCCGGTTTGCAGACAAGGACATGTAATCGCTCTGGCTGCAGTCTCTCTGAAACGCAAGACCTGCCTGCCGCGCTTGGGCACACTTTAACTGGGTGGGCAAAAAATTCTACAACGACCTGTTTGGAAGAAAAAAGAACGTGTACGCGTGTTGTACAGACTGTAACATGTACACACTTTGAAGAGCAAACCCTACCTGCTACTGCTCACAACTGGAACGGTCTGTGGCCCAGAAGCGGGAAATTAATTAAAACCTGTATAACTAGATGTCAGAGTAACAATAATTGTACGGCAAAGCGAACCCTTGATGAAGAGATGGTGCAGATACAAGGCGGAGTAATGCCACTTGCCGACACATCTCAATCTGAAAATTATCGAAATTGGGGAACCCATGAAATAACACTGAGCGCGTTTAAGATGCACAAATTCCAAGTGACACAGGATCTGTATGAAGCCGTTATGGGAACTAATCCAAGCAGTTTTAAAACAGGTGTAACGGCAGGAGAAAGACAAGAGCAGCGCCCTGTAGAGATGGTATCATGGTATGACGCGGTAGAGTTCTGCATTAAACTTAATGCTAGAGAAGAGCTTTCAGGTTATGCGATGAATAACAGAACTCCAGCAACAGGATATCCCATAACAAACGCGACTGTAACATGGATTGATGATCAATACTTCAACGGCTATCGTTTACCCACAGAAGCTGAGTGGGAATATGCCTGCCGTGCGGGGACAACTACGACATGGAGTTTTGGA
>Ga0209755_10002560_pt1 | contig 24737 bp, 23 predicted proteins | sample TergutCo191P1_FD_187301 | JGI IMG/M metagenome (GOLD analysis project Ga0209755, IMG submission 187301) | Cornitermes sp. P1 segment gut microbial communities from Petit-Saut dam, French Guiana - Co191P1 (SPAdes) (version 2) | ecosystem: Host-associated > Arthropoda: Insects > Digestive system...
AACCCCGCCTTTGGCGCCGGCGCGTCACCTGCTGTTTGCGGCAAAGCGCGCTCGCCTGTGCGAGCCGGTGTCGGCTGCCCTGTGCGCCCTAATTGCGCTGTCAATGTTCCTGATGCGATCGGCGGGAGGGGGGTGGGTGTCAAACAGGCCGCCGCCGGCGCGCTGCCGCTGCTGCAATACCCTTAGCATGTCCTGCAAGGCCCTGGGGTTGTAGCCGGCAGCGGCAAGAATTTCCACGGCCTTTCTGTCGGCGGCGAATTCCTGCTCGCGGGAATAGCCGTTTCTCACCAGCGCCTCGACTATGCCGGAGACGGAATCGCGAAAGCTCATCATCCGCGCCGCGTCGGTGGAGGTGCCGGCAAAATCGGCCGCCCTGCCGGCCATTTCAGCCATTTCGCCGAAAGCGGCCATTTCCCGAATCATGCTAAGGCCGTGGCCCAGAATGACGTGGGCCAGCTCGTGGGCCAGAACCGCCGCCAGCATGTCTTCCGACGCTGCCGCCTCCACTAGCCCCCTTGTCAAAAAAATATGGCCGCCCGGGCTGGCAAAGGCGTTGAAATCCGGGCTGTCAAGAATGACAGCAAAAAATCCCCGGAACGCCGCCGGCCGCGAGGAATTGATGGCCAATGTTTGCAGAATTTTGTTGGCATACCTGGTGAGCGCCGGGTTTTGGGTATAGGACCTGTACATGGCGAAGATATGCGCCGCCACCGCCCGGCCCAAAAAGTGCGCGTCCTCCAGCGTCGGCTCCGCGTCGTCCAGGGCACGCGCCATTCTTTCCAGCGCCTCTGCAAAAAAATCGCGGCCGCCGGGCCCGGCGTCGGGCGAGGGAGCCTGGGCGCTCAAATGCGCCGCCGAAAAAACCGCGCAAAGGCAAAGCGCTATCAGTATTTTTTTCACTGCCCCCCCTCGGATAGGCGCCCTTCGATGATAAAGCGCCGCAGCTCGTCCATCGGTATGGCCATGGCCTCCATTTCGTCAACCAGCGAAAAATCAGGCCCGCCGGCTCGGCGGTACTCGTTTTCCACTTCGCGGCCAAAGCCTTTTCCGGCCAGCGCCACCTCGCCGGGCGTCACGGCAGCGCCGGCGCGCAGAATTCGGCGCGGGCTGAGGCTCGCCGAAACGACCCAGCCGGAAAGGCCGCCCGCCCTGACCTCGCTCCACCTGCCGCTGTCCCGCAGCACCGTCACCTCGTCGCCGAGCGATAGCGCTCCCACATTCCGCGCGAAAAACCCGGCGGAGGCCCTCACGTCGGCGCTTTCCACCGCCACGAAGCGCGTGCCTCGGGCCTGGGAAAAGGCGGGGGAAAGCGAAAAAAACAAGACGGCCAAAAAAACCAAAACGCGCCGCATGGCAACGCCTCCTTGCTATAACAACCGCCGATTTGCCCGGCGGTTTCATTTTTTCAATGCGGCTCAAAAGCGCCCGCTAAAAGCGCCGCCGACGGCGCGGGCCCGGCAGCGCAGCCAAATGCGCCGCCGGCAAAAGCCGTCACCCCAGCGCCGCCCGAATTCGCCGCACGCCCGCGGATGACGACTGCTCCTTCTGAATGCTGAACTTGCCCAGCTTGCCGGTGCGCTCGACGTGCGGGCCTCCGCAGACCTCGCGCGCGAAAGCGCCGTCGCCGGAGCCGATGCTGTAGACCTTCACCTGCGCCTCGTACTTCTCGCCGAAAAGCGCAATCGCGCCGGAGGCCTTTGCATCGTCCAGGCTCATCATTTCCATCGAGACGGGCAGGTCTTTCTCGATTTGCTCGTTGACGATGGCCTCGACCCGCGCGATTTCCTCTTTCGTCATCGGCACCGGATGCGCAAAGTCAAAGCGCATTCGCTCGGCGGTGATGTTGCTGCCCTTTTGCGCGACCCCCTCCCCCAGCACCATCCGCAGCGCCTGGTGCAAAAGGTGCGTGGCGGTGTGGTAGCAGGTGGTCGCCTCGCCGTGATCCTGCAGGCCGCCCTTGAAAGCGCCGGCGCCGGCGCGGGAAAGCTCCTGGTGCTTTCTGAAGGCCTCGTCGAATTCGGCGCGGTTGACGGACATGCCGTTTTCCGCGGCCAGCTCCTCGGTCAGCTCGATGGGAAAGCCGTAGGTGTCATAGAGCTTGAAGGCGAGCCGCCCAGACATTATTTTTTGCGGGTTTTTCAGCAGGTTTGGCAGCAGCTTCTCGAACTCGTGCTCGCCCTTTTGCAGCGTCTCGAGGAACTTGCGCTCCTCGCGATCCAGCTCCTCGATTATGCGCGCCTTGTTTTCCGCCAGCTCGGGATAGGGCCCCTGCATTTGCGCGACGAGGATTTCCGCGATTGGCGAAAGGAACGGCGCGTCCGCGGCGATGCCCAGCTTGCGGCCGTGGCGAACGGCGCGGCGGATGAGCCGGCGCAGCACGTAGCCGGCGCCAAGGTTCGAGGGGCTCACCGCTTTCGGGTCGCCCAGAATAAAGGCCGAGGCCCTGACGTGATCGCAGACGATGCGCGCCGACTTGTCTTTTTCCGCGTCCGTTCCGTAGGCGTAGCCGGCGGCGCTCTCGACCGCGCCGCGAATCGGCGCGAAGATTTCAGTGTCGTACACCGACTGCTTGCCGTTGAGAATCGTCACCGTGCGCTCGATGCCCATGCCGGTGTCAACGCACTTGCGCGCCAGCGGCTCGTAAGCGCCATCCGCGGTTTTGTTGTACTGCATGAAAACGTCGTTCCAAATTTCCAGCCACTTGCCGCAGGCGCATCCCGGCTTGCAGTCAGGCGCGCAGGGAGCGCCGCCGATGTAATAGAACATTTCCGAATCCGGCCCGCAGGGCCCGGTGGCGCCGGCCGGCCCCCACCAGTTGTCCTCGCGCGGAAGATAAGCGATGCGGCTTTCGGGGATGCCCAGCCTGCGCCAGACCGCCGCCGACTCGTCGTCCCGCGGAATGCCGCCTTCGCCGGAAGGCGAAGTCTCGCCCTCGAACACCGTCACCCCGAGCTTCTCGATCGGAATGCCCAGCCACTGCGGCGAGGTCAGGAACTCGAAGCTCATCTCGATGGCGCCTTCCTTGAAGTAGTCGCCCAGCGACCAGTTGCCCAGCATCTCGAAAAAAGTGAGGTGGCTCGGATCGCCCACGCTGTCGATGTCCCCGGTGCGAATGCACTTCTGGTAATTCACCAGGCGCCGCCCCGCCGGATGCTCCTCGCCCAGCAGGTACGGAACCAGCGGATGCATCCCGGCCGTGGTGAACAGCACCGTGGGATCGTTGTCCGGCAGCAGGGACTTGCCCTGTATTTGCGCGTGCCCCTTGGACACGAAAAATTCGACGTATTTTTTGCGGAGTTCGTCTGCTGTCATGCGGCGATTTTAGCATTTATCGCGGGCAAAGGCTAGGCGCCAGCGCCGGCTCTGCGGCGGCGCTGCCAATTGCGCGGGCTCTGCCGACGGCGCTGCCTTTGCAGCGGCGCTGTCTCTGTTAGCGACGCTGCCAATTGCGAGGGCTCTGCTGGCGGCGCTAGCCGAGGCAACTGCGCGGGCTCTGCCGGCGGCGCCGGGTCTTGGCGCTTCTGCGCGATGCCGGTATCGTTGCAAAATGAGCAAAAAAATAATTTGGCTTGCGGCACTGGCGGCCTTTGCGGTTTTTGCCCTGCCGGTGCAGGCAGCTCCCGCCGGCTTTGTCCGCGTCGAGGGCGGGGCTTTTCAGAGGCACGATCGGCGCGACGTTTGGCCCGGCGTCATCAAGCCCGATGTCATCCCCGCGCACACCGTTGCGGTAAGCGCATTTTACATGGCCGCGCGACAAGTGACGCAGGGGGAATGGCTCGAGATAATGGGGACAACCGTGAGCCAGCAGCGCTACAAGGGAATCAGGGACATGGGCGGCGGGGGCTGGGATCCCGGCCTGGCAGGCGAGGGGAGCAATCGCCCGATGTACAATGTCAACTGGTTTGAGGCCGCCGAGTTCGCAAACCGGATGAGCGAGCGAAGCGGCCTTGCGCCGGCATACGAGATAATCGGAACGGGAAGCGATCGCGCCGTGAAGTGGAACCGCGGCGCAAACGGCTACCGCCTGCCGACCGAGGCGGAGTGGGAGTTCGCGGCGCGCGGCGGCGACGGCTCGCCGGGGGACTTCGAGTTTGCCGGAAGCAACGTCGCCGGCGAGGTGGCCTGGTACGCCAGAAACAGCGGCAGAAGCGCGCAGGATGTCGGAACGCTAATGCCAAACGCGCTGGGCCTTTACGACATGAGCGGCAACGTGTGGGAGTGGGTTTGGGACTGGCACGGGCCGTTCCCCCATCCCGGCGCGGCGCTGGCCGATCCCGCCGGCGCTCCCTCGGGAATTTTTCGCGTGCTTCGCGGCGGCGCCTGGCACACTTCCTCCGCCGCCACCGGCTCGGCGTTTAGGCACTGGAACCGCCCGATGTTCCGCGACCGCGGCGTCGGCTTTCGGCTTGCCCGCTCTTTGGGGGAATCGGCCGGCGGCGCTGACTGACGCTAATAGCGGCGCCGGCATCGGCGCTGCTAGCGAGCAGCGCTTTTCGTCGGCGCGGCACTAGCCATCAGGCGCCGTCGGCTCCGGCGCTAGGCAGCGGAGGCCGGGAGACAGCGGGCGGCGCCGCCATTTCCCGGCCGTTTTCCTACGAATCGCCAGCCCCGCACGAATCGGCAGATCCGCACGAGTAGACAGAGCTGGCGCCGTTAACGCCGGAAGTGAAAGTCAGCCTCTTGATGCGCAGCTTGTCCTTGAGCAGGGTGTGAAAAAGCTCAAGCAGGTTTTCGCAGGTGGCAACCTTTTTGACAACGACGAGGCGGCATTCCGGAAAGGCCTTGGCAAGATCGTTGTCAATCGGCTGGCCAAGCATTTTGTTGGCGGGAGCGCCGTTCCGTATGCCCTGCTCCTCGTAGACTTTCAGCACCTCGGGAAGCAGGGGATCATTCGCCTGCAAAATCAGCGCGTGATCAAAGTTTTGCAGATAGCCCCACGCGATGCTTCTGATGTCGTTGCACGGCCTGACAAACCCGTTGGCGCTGCTGACCTCGCCCTCGACCTCTATCGTCAGCTCGCCGTGATGGCCGTGAAGATACTGCGCCTCTCCCTCATAGCCCAAAAACCGATGCGCGTACTCAATCCCAATTTTTGTAAATGACCTCATGCAATAGCCCTCCTTGGTTGGCTTATTGGTATGTTCGCTGCACAGGCAACATACTGCCCCCGCGCCACAGCGCGCCGCCGCGCTTGCTCCAAGCCGCGAGCGCGGCTCGCATTGCAATATAAATTAGCCATAGTTTTGCGGGAAGGCAAGGAAAAAAGCGCAAAGCCGAAAAAAGCGGATGGCGCCGCAGCGGCGCTTTTTCGCCGGCGCCGGCGCTCAGCCCAGCGCCTTGCAGGCCATGCGGGCGGCTTCCTGCTCGGCGGCCTTTTTGTTCCTGCCGGTGCCGGGGCCGTAGACGGCGCCGCCCACGCTCACCTCCATCCAGAACGTGTGCTCGTGGTCGGGGCCGGAGCGCTTAACCACGCGGTACTGGGGGTAGGAGCGAAAGCTGCGCTGGGAAATTTCCTGAAGGAGCGACTTGTAGTCGCGGTGGCAGCCGTCCCCGGCGATGCGGTCGATCTCGGGGGAAAAGCAGCGCGAGATGAAGGAAAAAACCGCCCCGTAGCCGGAGTCCAGGTACAGGGCGCCGATGACGGCCTCCAGAGTGTCGGCCAGAATCGCCTTCTTTCCGCGCCCGCCGGAAAGATCCTCGCCCTTGCCCAGGAGCAGCATGGCGTCGATGCGCAGGGCATGCGCCACGGAGGAAAGCGCTTCCTCGGAAACGGCCGCGGACTTGATCTTGGCCAGCTCGCCCTCGGCTTTTTCGGGGTATTTCTGGTAAAGAAGCGTGGCGCAGGCGGCACCCAAGATGGAATCGCCCAGAAACTCCAGGCGCTCGTTGTTGAGGCGGCTGCCGGCTTCGTTGGACACCGAGCGGTGAACAAAAGACAGGTTCAAAAGCGCCGGGCTTTTGAACCTGAATCCGGCGGCCTTTTGGAAAGCCGCCAGCGCCTTTTTTCTTTCCGGCTCAGGCGCCGGAAGCCCGTCCCGGCTATTTCTGCTGAGACTTGAGAAAGTCGTAGGCGTCTTTAACCGTCTCGAATTCATTGGCCTTTTCGTCGGGAATGGAAATGCCCATTTCCTCCTCAATGGCGTAGATCAGCTCATAGGTGTCCAGGCTGTCCGCGCCGAGATCCTGACGGAAAGACGCCTCCATGGTGATTTTGCCCTCGTCGATCTCGAGCTTCTCGGCGACGAGCTTCTTCATCTTCTCGAATAATTCGTCCATTTGTCCCTCTCTTACACTTTGGAATCCGGAATTATGACCTGCCGACCCCGATAGAACCCGCATTTTGGGCAGACGCGGTGCCGAAGCGCCTTGTTGCCGCAAGTGCTGCATTGGATCAGGTTGGGGGCGGTAAGCTTCATGTTAATGGACTGCCGACGGCTAGTCCGTGCGTGCGATGTTTTACCTCTGGGTACAGCCATACAAAACCTCTCAGGTAATAGGGTAGCAAAAGCCCGCGCATATGTCAAGAGACAAATTGACGTTTTTTGCGTTTATGTCATGCGGGCGCCGCAAGCGCGGCATGCCCGCAGAGACGCATTTTACCCCGCCGAGTACTTTTTGGCTAGCGCCTCGGCGACCAGGGGCGGCACCATCTCGCTCACGTTGCCCCGGAACGCGGCGATTTCCTTGATGGACGAGGAGCGCAGCACGAAGTACTCGGGATCCGTGGTCATGAAAAGCGTCTCGATGCTCGGATCCAGCGCCTTGTACATCATGGACAGCTCGAACTCGTAGGAAAAGTCGTCCACGCCGCGGACGCCGCGGACCAAAAGCCTGATGCCCTCTTTTTTCAGGAAGTCCACGATGAGCGAGTCGCATACCGTCACCGACACGTTGGCGCAGTCGCTGGCCAGGCTGCGCATCATGTCGGCGCGCTCCTCTGCCGAAAAAAGGTACTTTTTCTGCCTGTTTTCCGCCACCACCACGAGAAGCCCGTCGAAGGTTCGCGCCGCGCGCCGGATTATGTCAAGGTGCCCCAGAGTGGGGGGGTCAAACGACCCTGGAAACGCGGCCTTCCACATCAGAACGACACCGTGACGGGGCCGATCATGCCCCGCTCCCGAATGCTGTCGCCGAAAAACTCGGCCTGGGCGGCGGCCCGCCCCGACGCGCCCAGCCTTATCGCCGCCGAGTATAGAACGCGGCACTGCCAGCGCAGCGAGCCCTCGACGAAAACCCTGTACTCGCCGGGCGGCGCCGCGCGGCCGGCATAGTCCCTGCCGTCCCAGGCGAAGCGAAGGGCGCCGGCCCCGGGCGTGGGGCCGGTCAGCGCGTCAACGTGCGCCCGATCCCTTCCCGCCAGGCCGGACTGCGCTGCCCACCTGGGCAGGGACTCGGGGCGCCGGCGCCAGCCGCCAGCGGCCGTGAAGCGCGTGGCGTACAGGGTGCGCACGTAGCGCCCCTCGGCGTCCTCGATCCACACGGCAAACTGGTTGCTGGCGATCCCGCCCTGCCTGGCAAACTCGAAGCTCACCTCCGCCGCGGCGCCGCCTGCCGCCGGCTCCGCGGCAAAAAGCGCGGGCGGCGCGCCGAGGGCTGCGGCCAGGGCCGAGACAGCGGCCGCGCCCGCGAGCATGGCGAGAGCCAGGGTTTTGCATGCAGAGCCTTTCATGCTCGCATTATACCACTTTGCCCGCCCGAAGCGCAATGCCGCCCGGGCGGCGCCGGCCGGGCCGCGGGCAGATCGCGCCGGGGCTTTGTTGCAGCCCCGGCGCTTTTCCTGTATAATCTGAGGGAAGAGCCCCAGGTTGGCGGCAGCAAGCAAAAAAGCGAGTGTTGGATCGATGCAAAAGCCCGCAAAGTACAAAATCCCGCCCGATTACTGCATAATGCTCGGCATTTGCGTTTTGTTCGCGACGATTGCGCTGGCCCTGGACTCGCCCAGGGCCATATTCGACGGCCTTGTCAGGATACACACCTCGCGAAGCGTTCTCATCACCGACTACGTGGCGCTGGCCGGGATCGGCGCGGCGCTTTTCAACTCGGCCATCCTGCTTTTCCTCAACCTGCTCATGCTGATCCTGACCAAAAACGCGCCAAACGGGAAAATAATCGCGGCGCTGTTCCTCACCATGGGCTTCTCGCTTTTCGGCAAAAACCTTTTCAACACGCTGCCCATAACGGCCGGGGTCTGGCTTTACGGCAGGCTCTCCGGAATAAAGTTTTCCACGCTGGTCCTTCACGGCGTGGTCAGCACGACGATAGCGCCCATCGTCAGCGAGGTGGCGTTTTTCGGCGACAGCGCCACTTTCTACACAATAATCGCAGCGTATGCCGTCGGCGTTTTCGTCGGCTTCATTTTCCCCGTCGTCGCCGAATACGTGAAGCGGATGCACAGCAACTTCTGCCTTTACAACGGCGGCATAGCCGGCGGCTTCATCGCGACGATGTTCGCCGGCCTTTTCCAAAGCTTCCGCCGCACCAGAATCGAGTCCGCGGACTACTGGAGCGCCGAGTACACGCTGCACCTCACGATCATAGCCGGCGGCATAGCGCTGGCGCTGATAGCTTACAGCATAATTGCCACGGACAAGCCGGCCATCTCCTTCAGGAAATTCCGGAAAATCATGGCCGAGAGCGACCCGAACGACAGCGACTACTTTTCCAAGTACGGGAGCAGCTGCTACAAAAACATCGGCATACTGTGCCTGCTGTCCATCGCCGTCGTGCTGGCGCTGGGCGCGGCGAGCGACAGCGGCCCCGTCCTGAACGGCCCGATACTGGGCGGGATTCTCACGATTTCCGGCTTTGCCGCATCCGGCAAGCATTTGCGCAACACGATCCCGGTTCTGATAGGCAGCATAATCGCCGCGAATTTCAACTACCTGGGGCCCACGGATCCCGCGACCATCCTCGCCATCCTCTTCTCGACGGGCCTGGCGCCGATCGCCGGCAAGTACGGCTGGCTCTGGGGCATGGCCACCGGCTTCCTCCACGTCTCGATCGCCGTGTTCATCGGCGACATAAACGGCGGCCTCAACCTTTACAACAACGGCTTCGCCGGCAGCTTCGTCGCGGTGATAATCCTCCCCGTAATCGAGTTCTCCAAGGGCCTTTACGCAAGAATCAAGGCAAGGGCAAAGCGCTAGCGCCGGCCGCCGCTTGGCGCCGCGGCGCAGTTTAGGTGCGCGCCGTCACGGAAATCAACAACCCCACCCTGAAGGGTGGGTATGTTGTTCTCAAAAGGTATTTGCATTCGGGGTATTAAACCCCTCAGCGCGAATCAATTTTCACATGCCCCTCTTGCCAAGCCGCCGCGAAAAACAGTACCTTTCCGAATGGCGTACAAAGACACAATGTTCCGCTCGCTGTTCAACAACGAGAAGTCGCTGCTGGAACTCTACAACGCCCTGCACGGCACCAGCCACAGCGAAAGGGACACCGAAATCATCATCAACACCCTGGACGAGACGCTGGTGTCGAGGCGCAGAAACGACATCTCCTTCACGCTGAACGGCAGGCTGGTCGTAATGCTGGAGCACCAGTCATCCGTCAACGAGAACATGCCCTTTCGCTTCCTGCAGTCTATCTCGCGGATATTCGAGAACGGCATTCCGGACAAGAAGGCCGTTTACAGAAGAAAGCTCGTCAGGCTTCCGTGGCCGGAATTCATAGCCCTGATCAACGCCCCCGGGCGGTTTCCCGACCGCAAGGCGCTGCGCCTGTCGGACTCCTTCATGGACACCCCGGGGTTCGACGAAGCCCGGCTGGAACTGGAGGTTATGGTGTATAATATAAACGAGGGTCAAAATCCGGAGGTCCTGGCCCGCAGCGCGACGCTGAAGGAGTACGCCTATTTCGTGGCCCGCGCCAGATGGCACATAGAGGCGGAGAAGCGAAGGCAGGGAACCGCGTCCGAGGCTAAGGTGATACGCGCCGCGATACGGAGCGCGGTTCGGGAGTGCAAGGCGAAGGGTTATCTCTTGGATTACTGGGGAAAAATGACGGAGGAAGAGATGAACGTGTTCGATATCGAATGGGATCACGACACAGCGCTGGAGGTCAGCCGGGAAGAGGGCATCGAGGAAGGCATGGAAAAAGGCAGGGCGGAAAAGGAAAGGCAGTTGCTTGCCCTTATCGACCAGGGGTACACGGTAGAGGATCTCAAAAGGGAGCTTTCGGCACGGGCCTGAATCTTCCCCCTGTTTTGACTTCATGCGAAAATTGATTTCCGTGGGGTTTTCGCAAAAGTGCCCTTGACGCTTTTGCCCGCAACTGGTACAATTTCAGCCATGAGAGAAAGTGCCGCCGGGCAGGCCTGGAAAACGCTGCGTCATTCAGCGAAGCTGAATGACGCAGGCTCTCCGGTCATCCGGTCATCCGGTCATCCGGTCATCCGGTCATCCGGTCATCCGGTCATCCGGTCATCCGGTCATCCGGTCATCCGGTCATCCGGTCATCCGGTCATCCGGTCATCCGGTCATCCGGTCAATTATACTCGCGGCCTAAATAATCCCGTCAAGCCCCGCTCGGGGCATGTGCTAGCAAACACCTGCAGCGCCATCCGCATTCACACCCGCGCTTTCGGCGCGGCATTTCCCTTTTTTGGAAAAACGCCCCTTCCCTCCCGCTCGCTTTGCCGGTTCCCTGCCGGAGCGGGCTCGGCGGGCGGGGGCTTTTTCATAATCACGCAAAGGAAGGAGTTACCGGCATGAAAAGAATGCTGAGCGTTTTCACAATCGCGGCCGCAGCCGCGGCGGGGCTTATTATGGCGGGGTGCCAAATGGACAGCGGCGATCCGCCCCCCAGACCGGATCCAATCGTCGTCGCAATCGGGGGGCTTGAGTATCACGAAGGCAGCTATGCCTCATTGTTCCTGCTAAACGCGGAGGGCGCCGCCGTCGCGTCTTCGGCGCCGGCCCAGATACCCTCCGGCGGCTCGGTTGAGATGGCGCTGCTGGACGCGCAGGAAGCGCCGTTCGCCGCGTCGGGGAGCTTCACGCTCATGCTTGTTATTTCCAATGACGAAGACGGCGAGGATGTAGTTTGGTTTGGCTCGGCGGAAAAGCCCATTGCCGGCGGCGATGTTGCCATGGATTTGGACGAGAGCTTTGACGAGCCTGAACCCAGCGCTCCCGGGACAAGCGATGATTACCGAGCGCTGCCCGCGGACATCGCCAGCCTCGAAGCCCGGCTTAGCTGGCTGCGGCGCAATGCGCGAAGCGGAAACACGTACCTGATAACGGCAAGCGCTGGCGAGTACCTCGCGCCGCAGGCGCTGAGCTTCTTCGGCAGAAGCGACGTCAGCATAATCCTGCGCGGCAGCTCGGCGCCGGTCATCGCCCTTTCCAGGAACGGCAGCCTCTTCACCATCGGCGCCGGCGTTTCGCTGACGCTCGAAAGCATTGCGCTGCAAGGCAGAGGCGCAAACAGCGCCAGCCTGGTAAATGTGGGAGAGGGCGGGACGCTAATCATGGAGGACGGCTCAAAAATCGCCGGCAACGCCGCGCCGCATGGCGGCGGGGTGGTGGTTAATGGAACCTTCGAAATGCGCGGCGGGGAAATCTATGGCAATGCCGCTTCTTCCTCCGTCTGGAGCCAGGGCGGCGGAGTGGCCGTGTTTGGTGGAACCTTCGAAATGCGCGGCGGGAAAATCCATGGCAACACAGCCCTCCGCCAGGGCGGCGGCGTGCACGTCGGCCCATACGGCGCTTTTGTCATGTCGGGCGATGCAAAAATTTATGGAAACATCGTTACCGCTGACGAGATCGGCGGCGGCGGTGTGCTTTTATACGGCACCTTCGAAATGAAAGGCGGAACAATCTCCGGCAACAGCGCTTGCCGCGGCGGCGGGGTACGGATCGGCGGCAATGGGACATTTGCCATGAGCTGCGGCGAAATATCCGGCAACACCGCCAGCGTCGGCAGCGGCGGCGGAGTATTGTTCAGTGGCGCTGCCTTCAGCATGAGTGGCGGCGCAATAATTTACGGCAATACTACTGCCAACATGGGCGGCGGCGTGCAGCTTTGGAGCGGAGTCTTCACGATGACAGGTAACGGAAAAATTCATGGCAATGATGCCGCGCGATTTGGGGGCGGCGTGGCCATGAGCTCAAGCGCCCATTTTATCATGGACGGCTATGCGGAAATCCGCGGCAATCGGGCTGACGACATCGGCGGCGGAGTGGTGATCTTCGACACTGGAACATTTTACATGAAAAGCGGGACAATCTCCGGCAATGTATCCGCGCGCCCCCACTGGGGGCCAGGCGGCGTGTGGATATACAACAGCGGGCGTTTTTACATGGGCGGCGGAACTATTTATGGCACCGGGAATGATGTCTATGAAGGCCTGCGAAACATAGGCAGCCATAGCCTGTACGTTGGCGGCAATGGTTCAGCAAGTTTCGGCACATTCGACAGCGACGGCATTTTCAGTCCCGCATACCCCTATGCCAATCTGCCCAACAGCGCTAATACCATACGCGTAGAAAACGGCGCGCTGGCGGCGCCTTGACCATCGGCGCTGCTGCGCCATCCGCAAAGCCGGGCCGCGCAAGCGCCCGGCTTTGCTTTTGCTTCGCCGGTCGGCGCTAGTCGCCGCTGTGCGCGCCGAAAAGGCCGTAGAGGCGGTCCAGGTCCTCCATCGAGTAGTACTCGGCGCAAATGCGGCCTTTTTCCAGGCCGCCCTCTATGCTGACCTTCGTGCCCAGCCTTTCGATGAGCCTTTCCTCCATTTCGCCGATCTCGGGCGGGCGGCGCGGGGCGGGCCTTTCCGCCAGCGCCTCTCCCTCGCCGGGCGCCGCGCCGCTCTGCGCCGAGGCGCGCTTTTCCGCCTCGCGCACGGAAAGCCCCTTTGCGGAGATTTCCCTGAACAGCTTTTCGCGGCGCTTTTGATCCGCCACCGAAAGCAGCGCCCGCGCGTGGCCGGGGCTGATGGCGCCGCTCTCCAGGCCTTTCTGCATGTCGCCGGGCAGCTTCAAAAGCCGCAGCGCGTTTGCCACGGTGGAGCGGTTTTTGCCAACCCTGGCCGCCAGCTCCTCCTGCGAAAGGCCGGAAAAGTCCATCAGGTTTTTGTAGGCGGCGGCCTCCTCTATGGGGTTAAGGCCGCTGCGCTGGATGTTCTCGATGAGCGAGACCTCCAGGCGCTTCTGGTCCGTGTACTCGCGGATGATGGCCGGAATCTCGGCAAGCCCGGCAAGCCGCGCCGCCCTGGCGCGCCGCTCGCCCGCAATGATCAGGTAGCCGCCCTCTCCGGAATCCGCCGCGATAATCGGCTGAATGACGCCGTGCTCGGCAATCGAGTCCGCCAGCTCGCGCAGCTCGCCCTCGTCAAAGGCCTTTCTCGGCTGCCCCGGGTCCGCCGCCAGCCTGTCCAGCGCAATCAGCTCAATGCCCCCGCCGCCGCCGCTGCCGCCTGCGCCGATGCTTGCGGCGCCGCCGTCCGCGGAAGCGCCGTCCAGCCCGCCGCCGCCCGCAGAGGCGCCATGCGAGCCCGAGCCCTCCGCGGAGGCGCCGCTCAGCCAGGAGCCGCCCGCCGATGCGGGCATTCCCTGCCCGGCATGGAGACCATCGGCCCCCATGGCGTCGGCCCCCAGGCTGCCGGCCCTCGGGCCGCTGGCCTCCGGGTCGTCGGCCATTGGGCCGTCGGCGCCGAATCCGGCGCGGAAATCGTCGTCGTTTTCCGAAAGCAGGGCGTCAAGCCCCTTGCCTAGCCCAATGTTACGCGGCACTGCCGTTTCCTCCTTTTCCCGCTCCCCCTGCTCCGCTCGCCCCGCCCGGCATGGCGCCGCCGTGCGCGGCGCCGCCCTGTTGGGCGCCGGCCTGCGCGGCGGGACTCTGCGGCGCGCCTTGAGTCGAAGCGCCTTGCGCCGCGGGGCCCTGCGCCTGCGCTGCGCCGCCCTGCGCCGATGCGCGCTCAATCACCTCTTGCGCCAGGCTTTGGTAGGCGCGCGCGCCGGAGCATTGCGGATCGTACAGCAGGATGGGCTGCCCGCGGGAAGGCGCCTCGGAGAGGCGCACGTTTCTGGGTATGATCGTCGAAAAAACCTTGTCCTTGAAATACGCGCTCACCTGCCTCACCACGTCCTGCGCCAGCCGCGTCCGCGGATCGTACATCGTGAAGAAAATGCCGCCTATCCCCAGCGACTTGTTCAGGCTGCGCTGAATCCGCTGGATGGCGCCCAAAAGGTTTGCCAGGCCCTCCAGCGCAAAGTACTCGCACTGCATGGGAATGAGCGCGTCGTCGGCCGCCGCCATGCCGTTGTAGGTAAGCACGCCCAGGCTGGGGGGGCAGTCAATCAGGACAAAGTCGTAGCGGGCTTTCAGCGGCGCCAGGGCGTTTTTGAGGAACAGGTTGCGATTCTCCTGCTCGATTAGCTCGACCGCGGCGCCGGCTAGGTCAATGCTGGAGGGAATGACGTGAAGGCGGGGAACGGCCGTTTTCCTGACCGCCTGCTCGGCGCCGGCGGCCCCTGAAAGCAGCTCGTAAATCCCCGGCCTGGCCTTTGCGCCGACGCCGCTGGAAAGGTTTGCCTGAGAGTCGAAGTCCACAAGCAGGACGGTCTTTCCCGCCTCGGCCAGATAGGCGCCAATGTTGAGGGCCGAGGTTGTCTTCCCGACCCCCCCCTTTTGGTTCACAAAGACATAGGTTTTGCCCATGCAGCCAGTATATATCGCCAGCCGGCAAGCAGCAAGTGCGCCGCCGCGGCCGCTTGCCGCCGGCGCTAATCCTCGCGCCCGGCGCCCAGCTCCCCTTTTTTTGCCTTGCCAACGAAGTGCTGGCCCATCGCCTTGTCCGTCTGGGCAACGTGGCCCAGAATCCACTCCTTCAGGAACCGAAGAAAGGACTGCGGGACAAAGGGCTTGCCCTCCTCGAAGGCCGCGACCTCGCTCAGAAACGTTGCGATGAATTCCTTGTGCTCGGCCTTGTGCGCGGCGGCCTCCGGGTACTCGGCGAGGGCCATCATTTGCTCCTCGGCCGTGAAATGCTCCTTGACGTACTCCACCACCGCGTGGGCGGCGCTGCGAAAGCCCTCCCTCGCTGAGTCGCCCCCCTCGCAGCAGGTGTCGTGAAGCGCGTTCGCCAAGTCCAGCAGCCGCCTGTGCTGATCGTCAATGAGGGGAATGCCCATCGAGTAGCGCTCGTCCCAAGGAATGAATTCCAGTTTTTCCTCCATGCCCCCCCCGTCGGCGCTATTTCAGCAGCCCCTTTTTTGCCAGATCGAGAACGTAGCTTGCCAGCCTCTTGTCCACCAGCGCTATGTGGCTCAGAATCCACTCCTTCAGGAACAGCACGAACCTGTTCGGCGCGAAGGGCTTGCCCTCCTCAAAGCTCCTGACTTCCAGCAGCACCCTGCCGACGAATTCCCTGTGCTTTGCCTTGTGGTCGGCCGCCTCCGGGAAGCTGACGCGGTCCATGATCTGCTCCTCGGTGGAAAAATGCACCTTCACGTAGTCCACCGCGGCGCTGGCCGCGCTCCTGAACCCCTCCGGCGCAAAATCTTTTCCCTGGCGGCAGGTGTCGAAAAGCCTGTTCGCCAGCTCAAGCAACTGCCTGTGCTGGTGGTCGATAATCGGTATCCCCACCGCGAAGCGCTCCTCCCATGGAATAAAAACCTCGCCTTTTTCCGCCATAGCAACCCTCCTAAACCGGGCAATACCGGCACTCTAACACGGCATGGCCCGCCCGCGCAATCAGCCTGCCTGAGGGCGAGGCGCCGCCGCGGCGCTATTCCCCGCCTGCGCCCCGCTCTCGTAATTGACAATCTCCAGCAGTTGCCGCTTGAAAAACGCCTTGAAGAACGGGTTGAGCTGGCGGTAAAGATTGACGATTTCCTCTATTTCGCGATCTGCCTCGCCGGCAAACATCTCCCCCTCGCCGGTTTCCAGCCACTTCGAGCTGATTCCCGTGGTCAAATTGATTATTTTTACGATTCTCGGATTTACTTTTCGAACGCCTATCTCCATGGAACTTAGAAAGCCAGTGGCAACGCATATTTTCTCGGCAAACTGCGCCTGCGTCATGTGCAGCTTTTTCCGGGCGTAGGTTAACCGCTCATGTATCGTCATCTTCCGCAGTTTAGCAGACATCATCATAGATGACAACAAACGAAAATGGATGGGCAGTCATTCGCGTATAGGAGATTTTTCATAAAACAGGGGTTGACATTGCAAACCATAGATTATATTATGTGCTCAATGGTGAAATTGCGGAAAAACACCGCCCTGGACATGGACAGCCCGGCTTTCATCCGCTCCGGGCTGGGCAGCATCAGCGCCGAAGGGCGGGAGCGGCTAAAAAGCCTCGCCCGGTCGCTGCTCGCCTCCCAAGGCCGCCCGGGAGCGCCGGTGCCCGAGAGCGTTTGGCGGGAGATCGTGCGGGGCTTGGAATCCCCGTCAAAGAAGCTTTGACGCTGCCTTTGGCATGCTGACGCAAGCCTCAGGGGCTTTTGTTTTGATGATTTCCCGTATGGGAAAATATATGTCGAGTTTAGGCAGGTCAAAGCGCTTGCCTAAACATGGAGGAAAAATGGCTAAGAAAAGAATTATCTGCGGGATACTTGCGTCAGCGTTTGTACTCGCAAGCGCTGGTCCTGTTTTTGCCGAGAGCAGGGCAAACCACCCAGGCGCGAACCAGAGATCTGGAAATTTAACCACCCGCGAAGACATGCAGCGCAGGCAGGAACAGCAAGCAGAACAGCAACGGCAGGAGGCGGAACGGCGACGGCAGGAGGAGGAGCGCCGCCGGCAACAGCAGGAGCGGTGGCAGGCTGAGCAGCGGCGGCAAGAGGAACAAAGACAGGCTGAGCAGCGACGGCAAGAAGAGCAAAGGCGACAGGAAGAGCAGCAGCGCCTAGCTGAACAGCGGCGGCAGGAAGAGGAGCGCCGCCGGCAACAGCAACAATCGACCATAATCATTCTTCCAGGCTCGGGCTGGTAATACTACAACTTTGATTAACGTCAAATGGCAGGTTTGGTTTTGCATGGGATTAAACCTGCTGTTTATAGTCTATTCGTGTCAGCGTGCATAAAAAATTTGAACGCTGAAAGGACGGCAAAAAGCGCAAGGAGTTTTTGCATGAACAAAAATATGCTTTTGATTGTCTGCGAGGGGTCCATACCCCGCCCTTTAGTGCGCAAAAGGGGTATGGGCCCTGAGACAGATTCCTTACCAAAACAACATACCCCGCCATTCATGGCGGGGTTGTTGATTGTTTTGCTGGGTTTTGTTTTTTCTGGCTGCGCAGCCACTCGCAACTTAGATGGAACTGAATTTGCTCCCGCCACAATTAGAATCCCAAACCGCGCCAGAACGCTTGGCATGATAGGGGAAAATATAGAAAGCATTTTTTCTGATGTAGCTACGGGAGTAGTGCCGCCAATAAGAACGCCGCTAATACGAAGGAGAATTCGGGTCACATCTGTTGGCGAAGGTTTTGCATTGCTATTTGTTTCCAATCACATGGCACAAGTTGCTATAATAAGCATCGAGGTCTTGCCAACAGGGAAAATCTTGCACGAGGTAATCAAGTTTACGGATCAAACATCAAGCCCGCACTTGATAGACACAACATGGTCCATTGTTCATGAGGAAGGTTTGGAAACGATGCAGTTTATTTCCTGCACCAGAGGCGTATACACGTTCACCGACTCTTCTGGAGCATCACATTCCTCCGCTTTTAACTACATAGTTTCAGAGGACAATGAAATTCTGATAGTTTTTGTTGCTGGTGAGATTACGGCAATGTCAGGAAGCATTTTTGAGGACAGCATGGTTTTGTTAAGCATGGGTGATGAAAATAAAGCGGCGGCAGTGTTTACAAGAGACGGAGGTGCGCAATGAAAGCTCTCCTATTGAAAATTTGTATTTTTTCAGTTTTTGTTATGCATACATCCTGTGCAGTAATATGCAGGGAACTATGGAGTCTGGTAGATGGTCCGCCAGCAAACCCTTCTGAAAAAGCGAGACGGGAACAACAATGCGCTAAGGTAGAACAAACATGGGAAGACTATCTTCGGGGACCTGTTTTAAATACAATTCTCACGCCCGTAGGAGCAATTTCGCCTAGAACAGCAGAGTGGTTGCGCATTGAACTGGGCATAGCGCAATATGAGTATATAACGTTTATCAACGAGACGCATATTATGATCATCATCGTTACGGGGATGGGTCGCAGAACAGAGTGGGTACCAGGCATATTTGTTGGAAGAGAAGCTCCCAGAGTGGAAAATATACAAATACGTGCTGATAGGGCATTGTCAGATTTTATTTCTCCTAATAATCTAAATAACCCTTCTCTAAATTTTGTCGAGTTTGGCGGAGGATGGAGCGATTCTCCAAGAACTGTTATCATAGGCTATCAACGGGAAGAGCGTTTTGCGTTCAATTTGGGTGAAGCTGACGCAGATTTTTTTGAAGCGGTGCTTATACTGGAAGATCATCTTATTCCCGATGACATCGCTCCTATCGTGGGAGATGAATTTGCAGGCGGCCAACTTGCCGCCGCGCCTCTTCATGGCGCAATTATCGAGGCTGGAGCGTTTAGAAACGGGCAACTGGAATACGTCGTCATTCCCTATGGCACTGTCTCAATCGGGTATTGGGCTTTTGCCGGAAATAGGATTGCCAGCGCAACTCTTCCGGGCAGCGTTGTTTACATCGAGAATGGGGCGTTTTCCAGAAATCGGCTAACCAGCGTAGACATCCCTTACGGCGTCACCTCTATCGGAAGCTGGGCCTTTGGCCAAAATTTGCTGGGCGATGTAACCTTGCCAGCCAGCGTTGCCTACATCGGAAACTACGCATTTATTAACAACCAATTGGCTAGCGTTGCGATTCTGGGCAGCGTCGCTTCTATTGGGAGCTGGGCTTTTGCCATAAACCAGCTCAGCAGCATCGCCATTCCTGACAGCGTTTCTTCGATAGGCGAGTCAGCCTTTGCCGTGAACCCGCTAGCCAACATTACCATTGGCGAAAACGTCGCGATAGGCGATAACGCCTTTGGCTCAGGCTTCGAGGAATTCTATGAAGGCAACGGGCGCAAAGCAGGAACCTACACCCTTTATAATGGAAACTGGGTTTTTCAGCCTAGATAGGCGCTGCTCCCGCTGATTTGTTCAGCGGCTTCTTGAATGCGCAAAACGCCCGCCTTTGCGTTAATCTCATCGCGCGAAACTGTGCTATAATTCAAGCGGTGGGTGTTTTGCATGAAAACGAATGCGAGCATGCCGCTTCTGGAAATGCCCAACTTTCGGAATGCAATCATCGATGGCATATTATGGCTCGCGCCTATTCGAGCGGCCGGATGCGAATGTTTGCGTGAATTTAGGTACAATCCAATCATGCCGCAAAAACGAAGCCGCAAAAATTCGTGGTCGTGCGGCGAAGAGTTGTGAAAGAAACTAACACTGCTGCGATAACGAGCCGCTCTTGTTTTTTTGTGTAAAATGGCACAAGAATTTTGAAGCTGCGTTTTTTTGCTTTCGTCTGGCTGATCTGCGTTTGTATTTTTTTGCGTAATTCGCAACACGCCCCAAAAACGCAAAATCTTTGGCATAAAAACCATTTGCGCGCGATGCGGCTTTGGCCTTAATTCCGTTAATCATATTGCCCAGCCGCCATCGGCGCGCAGCAAATGTTATAGCGTTAAGATCATTTGGCATATCATACAGGACAATTTCTCAAAAGGCATATTTTGGATTGAGCACTATTGGCTGTCGTGATAGTATGCAGGCATAATTTTTGTGCGTTTTACTAGCCAGGAGGCCGAGAGAAAAACATGCTTTCCTAAACTTGTAACCATGGGCCAGCAGGCGGCGGTTGCCGCTGGCTCTGGAAATATTGTGTCAATAATCTATGCACAGGAGAGTTTTATGAAAAAAATCGGAATTGCATTGCTGTTGCTGTCTTTGGGTTTCGCCGCTGCGTATGCGCAACTGCTTGATGGGCTTTCCGTGGACGTGAACCTTGACTTCACCGTTTTCGGAATGGAAAAAAACACTAAAAGCGATGTCGAGTTGCGGCGCCATGCAGGCAACTTTAATCCGCAAATGTTTTTCTGGCCTGGCCACAGGGCCGGGAACTGGATTTCCGACGCCGGCCTGACCGTGGCGTATAACGGCGGGTTTTTTGGCGCGGCCATGAGCGTCGGCACGACCTGGAAGGAAGGCCGTGTGGAATTCACCGAGCCGATTGCGCGGTTCAATGCCCTGCGGGCCTGGGTAATGCCTTGGGACTGGCTCAGGTTTACCGCCGGAGTTGGCATAGGCGCGGGGTTCGCCGACGGCTTGGGCGCAGATCCGGGCCTGCGGATATACAGCGGCGTTAGGCAGGACACTTGGGACGACAGCCGAGACCCTGACAATATTACCCAGGACGAGGGAATACTGCTGGAATTTTTTATGGATCGGCTCAGCATTGCCATGGCCGCTCGGTACTACAATCCCAATGTCTTCCGCCTCAACCTGAACTCGACCGCCAACACCGCCGCCGAAGGCGACAACCGCAACACCAGGTGGGACTACATGAATCAGAAGGAATTTTCCTACGGCGCCCGCATCGGCTACGGGCTGGGCGACTGGGGAAAGGCGAATCTGTCGTACATCATCGAGTGGAGCAACTTCGGCGACGAAAGGCAGAACCTTTACGGCCATGACCCGGACGGCAGCATGGTTCCGACCGTCGCTTCCGCCGAAACCGCCATGCACCTGTTCGGGGCCTACGCAAGCCTGACCCCCCCGGTCTCCGGCCTTGCGGTTACCTTGGCTTACAACGGCATTGTTACCCAATATACTGACAGGTTTTTTGCGGGCGGCCTGTGGCAAGACACTGCGATGCCAGTGGTAGCGCAGCACGCAGTCAACCTGAATGCCAGGTACACGGGGATAAACCGCTGGACTTTTAGAACGGATCACAACGTCAGCTTCTGGGCGGACAAAAACTATGAGATATTCGGCATTCAGGGGATAGCCGACATGGGCACTACCTCCGGCATGGCGTCGGAAAATTTCGCCGAGGTCGATCACCTGCTGGTGTGGAACGGAGTTGGGGCTGCCTATCAGCTCACGGAAAGCTTTAGGCTTGGCCTGTACGTCCGCAACCTTCGGAGGCAGGACAAGGCGCAGGGCGTGCAGGGGGACGATGTGTTCCAAGTCGTCCGGAACCAGCTTAAGGGCGAGCTTCGGGGGACGTGGCAGCCGAAGGCAAATCTCGAAATGTTTGCCGGCATAGACGTTGAGCATTATTCCATTTCCGTATCGAGCGATATAAGCAGAAGGCAGGTAAACGCCCCTGCCGGCTTTGTCTCCATGGAGCATGTCAGGGATACCTATGACACGTCTTTTGTGTTCAAGGTTCCCATGGGGATCATCGTGCGAATGCGGTAGCTGTGTTTCCAAGCCGTTACGTATGTTTCGGCGATTTTTTTGTTGGAGGACGTTTTTATGAAGAAGAAAAGCTTGCTCTCTGGGTGTCTGCTGTTTGGCGCGATGACAGTCCTCTTCCTTGCCGGGTGCAATGGGGTCAACGATCCCAAGCCTGCGCCCGCAAAGGAGCTGCCGGGAATCCCGCAAAACGTGGCTGTGATTCCGGCATATCGGCAGCTTTCCCTTACATGGGATGCTGTGGAAAAAGCCACAAGGTACCAGGTGCAGCACAGGACGGCCGATGCTGCCTGGTCTGCAGGCGCTGAAACCTCCGCCACTACTCAGGTCATTTCCGGCTTGGAAAACGGCACCGAGTACGAGGTAAGGGTGAAGGCCGGGGATGCCGAGGATTGGGGCGATTGGTCCAAGGTGAAGACGGGAACGCCGGTGGCGCCGGAAGCTGCCCCCGACGCTCCCGAATCCGTTAGCCTAATCGGCGCGGGCATCACTTGGCTTAGAGTGGGCTGGGAGATACCTGTCGGCGCAACCTTATATAGGGTAAAGATTGGCGCTACGGATGTTGAGGCCGATGCCGAAGACTGGCCCTCCGACGGCTACGAGCATGAAGGGTCGCCGGTTGAGATAACCGGGCTGGAGCCGGACACCGACTATTACGTGTTTGTCAGCGCCGGGAACATTATCGGCTGGAGCGATTGGACAATGGCCGGCGCCAGAACCAACGCGCCGCCCCCGCCCGACGCGCCGGGCTCCGTTGCCCTGGCCTTGCAGGGCGAGGACGCCGTGTCCGTGAGCTGGGCGCTGGTTGCCGACGCCTCGATGTACAGGGTGAAGTTTGGCGCCGCCAATAACGCCGGCAGCGCCGAGTACTGGCCTTCCCACGAGTACCAGCACGAAGCTCCGCCCGTCACGATCACCGGGCTGGAACCGGACACAACCTATTACGTGTTTGTTAGCGCCGGAAACGACCACGGCTGGAGCGACTGGGCCGTCAAAAGCATTTACATTGTTTTCGTGCCGGCCGAGGGAGCGCCCGCGGAGGCGCCTGCCGCCGGCATTGGAAACAGGAACGCCTTTGAGATAGGCGGCACCGCCGATGACGGTAGCAATTACGAAAATTCCATGCTGAGGCAATGGATCGAATGGACAAACACGGAAAGGGCAGCCAATGTGGAAAACGTGCTGAGCGGCGTGCTCGGGCTGACGTGGGAATCGGTTCCGGGCGCGCTCCATTACGATATCTTTATCGCCCGGGACAACCAGGACGAGGACGATCCGCATCCCGAACGGCCCGAGGATCCGGCGGTTACGGTTGACGGGCTTTCGTATTTTCACAGGGACGCCGAACCCGGCGCGCGCTACACTTTCTGGGTGCGGGCAAGGAACGACGCTGGGCCGGGGCCGATAGGCATGCCTATCATCGCGGTGATGGATGACCGCATGGGCGTGCAGACCGGCCAAAGCTCAAGCGGAATGATCGAGCGCGCCCTCTTCCCCAGAAACCTAAGAGCAAGCGTCGTCGGGGAAGGCTCCGTGCATCTGTCCTGGGATTCAGGCGACCGGGCGGTCTGGTACGAGGTGTATTATTCGACGGACCTTAGCGCTCTGCGGGCTATGGCCGGAGGATTTTCCAATGCCGAGATGCTCGGCGGTTCCTGGAACGAAGGCTCCCCGGCTACTGGAGGCCGCAGGCTCGTTCCCTATCAAGCCCTTAGTCCAATCAACTTCGTGCAGGATTCGGCGCCCACCGCAATCCCCTGGAACGACAAGGCGGGCGAGGCGGGAGCGCCGGGCCAGGTGTTCAAGATTCACGCCTTGGAAACCACCATTACCGGCCTGGATCCCTACGAGCGGTATTTCTTCGTCGTGCGAAGCCTGAACCACAACGGCGAGCGCGGCCTGGCCAGGACCCCCGGCGGGACCAATGCGAGCAACGGCCTGCGCCCCTCGTACGGCGACTTGATGGCCCCGACCAACGTTCAGGCGGTTCCCGTCTCCCCCGGCGGCGGCGGCCTGCTTGACGTGACGTGGGATCCGGTTGCGGCGGCAACTGCCTATCGGGTATTCTTCAGCACTTTCCCGATATTCGAGCCCACCCTGCAGAACGTCATTGTGTCCGGCAGCGAAACCTCGACAAGGCTTATGCGGCTGGATCCCGGCGTAAGGCACTACGTGTGGGTCGTCGCCCTTGACGGCTCAGAGCCGGGTCTCCCCAGCGCTATGGCGGACGGAGTGCCAAACCAAATGGACGGTACGGAATCGGTGCCGATCGAAAAGATTGCGGTGTGGGGAGGGAGGCTGAAAAACTTCCTGTACGTCGAGGTAAACGACAACGATCCCAGGGTGGCCCTGGGTTACGTGCTGGAGGACACCGGCGAGCAGTTCTTTGACTATGTCGTTATCTTTGCCGCCAATATGCGCTCCCGAAACTGCGCCGCGGAAACCGGAAGCGCGCGCAACCATTACTGCAGCATGCACGGGCCGCACATGCACCTGAACGGCAACGTCAGGCATGTACTCGAAAACGCGGACAAGTACATAAGGCCGCTGCAGGAGGCCGGCATAAAGGTGCTTCTGGGAACGCTGCCGGATCACGACTTCTTTAGCTATCATACCCTTGGCAGTTGGCCCTTTGAGCATCAATACCCGTGGTATCTGGAAGGAAGGACAAACCCCGGCTTGGACCGGCAGCGAAGCTGGTTCCATGGCCCTGAAAACGAGTACCCGTTTGGCCCTGCCATGCGGGATCAGGTAATCGACCAGCTTGCCGAGCTTATCGATAGATACGGCCTTGACGGTTTTGACATCGACGACGAATGGAGCGGCACCAGCTCCACCCTTGGCATGGCGGTGACCGTCAACACGTATCATAACACTCCCCAGCACAACAGGCTGATCGCCCAGAACTACGCCCAGTTTATCGCCAACGCGCGAAAAAGGCTTGGGCCGGACAAGACGATCAGCCTGTACCAGTGGCACGGCACTACCCGCATAGTCGACGGACACGCAGCCGGGGCGACCTTCGTCAATTCGAGCGGCGTGGAAGTTCCCGTGCTGCCGCATCTCTGGCGGGGTTATGCGGATATGGCCGGCTTCGCTTCCTACGGCGGTCTGGGAGCCCCGGCTAACATTGGCGTGCCGAATTCCCAGTACGGCCCCGCCGCGATTGGCTTTCACACTGCCAGTATGCCCAACGCTAACAACACCCTTAACACCTACAGCAGCGCGGCGAATAACGGGAATCCATTCGGCCATGTTTTGTGGTACGCTCTTGATTCCATAGCGGCCGCGGCAGCCCGTCCGGAGTTCGGCGGGCAGGATCGGACGCAGGCCCAGTGGATAAGCGAGATGAGCAT
>Ga0209755_10002561_pt1 | contig 24725 bp, 12 predicted proteins | sample TergutCo191P1_FD_187301 | JGI IMG/M metagenome (GOLD analysis project Ga0209755, IMG submission 187301) | Cornitermes sp. P1 segment gut microbial communities from Petit-Saut dam, French Guiana - Co191P1 (SPAdes) (version 2) | ecosystem: Host-associated > Arthropoda: Insects > Digestive system...
GTTTCTATCTGCTGTGCATCGTAACGCTTGTTTGGACTGCGTTGGACGCCGTTAAACTGCTTTGTGCGCCTGAATACTACGCGTTCGTATTCGTTCCAAAGGTGTTCGCCGCAAGTGTAATTCCTTATGTGTCTTTTTGGTTTATCCTGAATTTTACCGAATCAAAATACGCAAAATCAAAATTGGTAACTTTTATTATAATTGCCATACCCGCTGTCATAAATCTAATGCTTTTTACAAATCCTTTGCATAAGCTTTATTTTGCAAACTTTGATTATCCCGATCCTTCAACCGGCACTATACCTCCGGCAGGTCCGTTCTTTATAGTAAATATTGTTTTTATCACGATAGGTTTTGTAATATTTTATTCCGTTTTAGTCCGTTATATAATAAAGAATTTACGCAGGTACCCGATTCTGATTATTACAGGCATCGGGCTTTTGCTGCCTTTCCTGCTATATCTTGCCTATGCGGTGAAGCTTTTTGGTCTTGTGTACGATCTTTCACCTATCGGATATTTCTGCACAATTGTTCTGTTCACTTATTTTTCTTATTCATCAAGGGCGCGTAATTACAGACCGAAAATTTTCAGCGAAACGCTGGTAAGAATTACAAAATCGCCCAAACTTTCCGCTGGTAATATTAATGACGCCGCCGAAATGATCGTAATGGAAGGATGTAAAGCAATCGGCGCGCACCATGTCGGGATATGGAACCTAAACGGAAATGTTTTAAAAAACACCGTATGTTACGAAATGAAAGGCGACAGGTACGAACTTCAAAAAGATGTTGACCTTACTGACTGCCCCGGGTATATAGAAACGCTTTTAAACGAGCGTCTTGTTGTTATAAACGATGTAAATATGCCCAATGTATTATCAAGAGTTATTGGTAAATACAATACAAATATATGCGCTGTTTTAGATATGCCGATTCGCGTAAACGGCAAGCTCGCGGGTATTGTCAGCGTTGAGCAGCACTACTGCAGAGCGTTTCCCGAAAGGCGCGTGTGGACAACAGAAGAACAGAATTTCGCGTCGTCTCTCGCCGACTTGATGACCATCGCCATAGAAAGCGCCGAAAGGTACAACCTGATTCGCCGAACCGAAACGATGCTGAACAATCTGCCGTGCGTGGTGTATCAGGGCGCTAACTCCCCGTCAGGTTTGGTATTTGCATTTGTCAGCAATAATGTCGAAAAATTGCTTGGGTACACGCCTTCTGAGCTTATAAATACCAGTATGCTTGAATTTGTCCATAAAATAATGAAGCCCAAAGATTTGATTCATTTTATGGAGCAGGAAGCGAAAATGGTCAGCACAGGTTTGCCGATTGAATATACTTTCCTGGGCACTACGAAAGACGGCGGTGATAAATGGATTTGGATACACTGTTATACGGTTGAAAGAAATTCTGACGGCTTGCAGAAAACGGTGGAAGGAATTTTAACTGATGTTACCGAACGGCGGAAATTGGATGCCGCCGAGCTTGCGAATCAGGCGAAGGACAGATTTTTGGCGCACATGAGCCATGAAATGCGAACGCCGATGAACGCAATACTGGGCATCGCCGAGATTCAGCTTCAGAGTGACAATCATTCAGCGGACATGGCGGAAGCGCTCGGACAAATTTATGAATCCGGCGATTTGCTGCTTTCCATTGTTAACGACATCCTCGACCTTTCAAAAATTGAGACAGGCAAACTGGAGCTCATTCCGATTAAATATGATATTCCAAGCCTTATCAACGACACCGTTCAATTAAACTGCCTGCGATATGACAGCAAGCAGATAGAATTTGTTTTAAAAATCGACGAGAACACGCCGCACAATTTATTCGGCGACGAGCTTCGCATTAAACAGGTTTTGAATAACATACTGAGTAATGCGTTTAAATATACAGACGAAGGCAAAATTGAATTTTCTATTTTTGCTGAAGATGAAACAGACGAAAATGTGACGATTGTTTTTAGTATAAGCGATACGGGGCAGGGTATGACGCAAGATCAAATTGCCGTTTTATTCGATGAATACACGCGCTTTAATGCTGAAGCTAACCGTGAAACAATCGGCACAGGTCTTGGTATGAGCATTACAAAACGCCTTGTTGATTTAATGAACGGTTCTATCTCTGTCCAAAGCGAACCTGCGAAAGGCACAGTCTTTACCGTTTGCGTTCCGCAGAAACGAATTGATAAAACCGTATGCGGACCGGATTTAGCCGATAAACTGCGGAATTTCCGTTTTCAAAGCATGGCAATCGCGAAAAAGATTCAGTTCATACGTGAGTATATGCCTTACGGCAGCGTTCTTGTGGTGGATGATGTTGTGTCAAATATTTATGTCGCGAAAGGAATGTTGTCACCTTACGGCTTGAAGATCGAAACCGCTTCCAGCGGCTTTGAGGCCATTAATAAAATTGAAGACGGAAATATATACGATATTATTTTTATGGATCATATGATGCCGAAAATGGACGGCATTGAAGCGGTAAAAATAATACGCTCCATGGGATACGTTTATCCGATAATCGCGCTGACTGCCAACGCGCTGATCGGGCAGGAAAAAATATTTTTGGATAACGGCTTTAACGATTTTATTTCCAAGCCGATTGACTCGCGCGAAATGAATCATATCCTGAATGAATTTATAAGAAACAAAAAACCGCAGGAAATTGTAGATGCCGCAAGACGCGAACAGCAGGAGAAAGAACAGAAAAACGCGGAATTATCCGCGTATAAAGCGGTTATAGACAGCGAACTGGCTGCCGCCGCGATTAATGACATTGAAACAGCTATTGGCGTGTTGAATGAAATATTGCCGGGACTTAACTCAGGCGGTTCGGATCTTTCGCTGTTTATTACGACAGTTCACGGCATGAAAAGCGCGCTCGCCAACATCGGAGAAAAGCGTCTTTCAGACGCCGCGCTTGCTCTGGAAAGATCGGGAGATAAGGGCGATATATCCGTTATATTATCCGAGACCCCGGCATTTATGGATATGCTCCGTTTATTCCTGGAAAAAACCGTACGCAATGGAGACGGTAATAATAATGCCCGCAAAATTTCACATGACGATATTGATTTCCTGCGGAAAAACCTTATTAATGTAAAAACCGCCTGCGAAAACCTTGAACTAAGAGACGCTAAACTGGCATTGAATGAAATGAAGCAGAAGACATGGCCGGATAAAATAAGCAATATTATTAATGAAATATCTGTTTATTTAATACGCGGCGAATATCTTAAAGCCGCCTCCGCCGTAGACAAATCTTTAGATAGCGGTATATTTAATTAGTTAAAGGGCGGTATTTATAGCGAAACCATGCTAGCTTTTGCTCTTTCCCCACAGTTTTAACGCGTTTTCCAGGGTTAATTCAATATCAGTTTTAATTTTATCAAATGTTTTTGTTAAATCCTGAAAAACAGACCTGTAGTTTTCTTCCTCTTGTATCGTTTCCGGCATAAATAAACGGTAAACGTCTGTGTTTAACGCTTCTGCCAGATTTATTAAGGTTTTATCGCTGACCCATGTCCGGCACCCTTCAATATCTCTTACCATATTCGCGGAAATTCCGGCCTTTTCCGCCAATTTTTCCTGTGAAAAACCGATTAATCCCCTGTGTTTTTTCATATTTATAGAAATAATATTACGTAAATTTATAGCATTTTTATTCATTATTTATATAGAGGATATGATATATCCATATAATAAGTATTAAAATTTAATATTATCAGTAGTAGTATATTGACAACATCGGTATTGGTCTATAAAATACCTAATTATTATCCATAAAAAAAGGAAACATGACAGTAATTCGTAAAATCAAAAGAATTATATTAACATCATCCCTGCCGTATACACAGGTATTTTGCGTGTTTCTGGCTTTTGCGGTAATGGCAGCCGCAAGTTTTCTGTATAGCGTAAATATCGAAAAACAGCACTTGGAAAAAGATGCAGCGGCTTTTTCCGAACAAATTGAGGAGCGGCTTACTACCAATCTGCATGAGCTAAAGACATTTATGAGCGCTGTATCTGAAACAATCCGCATATTTCTGTTACGGGGCGCTGATTTCGAAGAAATTAAAACTTATTTAGTTAAAATGACTGATTTTGGTCTGCATGAAAATGACGGCATTACAGGTTTTAACGGTTTTTACGCTTTGTTTGACATTTTTGACGGTAATGGAATAAATGGACTTGTTCCCGATTTGGATTGGGTAAATGATATGCCGGATTATATTCCGCAGACGCGCCCGTGGTATATTGCGGCAAATAAATCAAACGGTGAAATTGTAGAAACTAATTCTTATGTAGACGCGTTAAGCCATGAGGTTTCTTTCACATACGCCCGCAGTTTATATGACAATAAAGGCAGGCGTTTAGCCATTGTCTGTCTTGATGTTCTTCTGAGCAGGATAAATGAAATCTCAACCGAACAAAGCGATTTAAGCGTCCATTCGTGGATGATGCTCGACAGGGATTTAACAATTATATCCTACCCCTTTGAGGAATTTTTAGGAATGAAGATTAGCGACGCGAAGGGCAGCGGTATTGAAGATATTGCCGACAGGCTGGAACGCGGGCTGCCTGTTTTGTCGCGCAGATTTGTTAATCCTGCGGGAGAAATTAAAAGATATTCTGTTAGGCAGACAAAGCACGGCTGGTACATCGGCGTATCAACTCCAGAGGACATTTACTATACCAATGTCAAAAGCATATTATGGTTTCTTATAATTTCCGGGTTTTTTATGTCGATTGGACTGAGTATCATCCTGCTGCGTATTGTTTCGCAGAAAAATATGCTCATTAATTTGGGTAATATAATGGACGGTCTTGATATTATGATTTTTGTTACCGATCCAAAAACCGATAAAATACTTTTTATCAATAAAAGCATGAAAAGAAAGTACGGTATAACAGAGGACTCTGTCGGAAAAATATGCTATAAAATTCTTAAGAAGACCCAGAATGAAAGATGCGGTTATTGCCCTTGTTATGCGCTAGACAAGGAACCTGATAATACTATTGTTTGGGATGAGCGCTGCGCGCTGAGCGGTTCTATTTATCAAATGGTAGACAGGTACATTAAATGGCCTAACGGTCAAACGGCTCATATTCAACACTCTGTTGATATAACGGAGCTGATTGCCGCAAAAGAAGCGGCTGAATCAAGCAGCCGTTCAAAGGGATACTTTCTCGCGCAGGTGAGCCATGAAATTCGAACTCCAATGAACGCGATTTTGGGGATTTCGGAAATTCAGCTCTTGAATAAAAATATTCCGGCAGAAACAGAAGAAGGGTATAGAAGAATACATGAGTCCGGCAGTTTATTATTGAATATAATTAACGACATTCTTGATTTTTCCAAAATTGACGCGGGCAGACTGGAAATAGTTCATAATAAATACGATGTGCCTAGTCTGATAAGCGACGCCGCTCAGTTAAATCATTTGCGTTTTAAAAACAAACGGCTAACCTTCATTGTAAATTTGGATGAAAATACTCCGTATACTCTGATAGGCGACGAGCTTCGTATAAAGCAAATATTAAATAATCTTCTTTCCAATGCTTTTAAGTATACAGAAGAAGGTGAAATTGAATTTTCAATACGCGCCGAAACAAATGATATTGATGATACCGCGGCGCTTATATTTACTGTCAGAGATACCGGACAGGGTATGACGGAAAGTCAGGTCTCAAGAGTATTCGATGAATACTCCCGTTTTAACCTGGAAACAAACCGCAGTGTCTCAGGCACAGGTCTTGGCATGAGCATTACAAAACGCCTTGTAGATTTAATGAACGGTTCTATCTCTATTCAAAGCGAACCCGCAAAAGGCACTGTCTTTACCGTTAATATTCCGCAAAAAAGAATTGATAAAACCGTATGCGGAAAGGATTTGGCGGATAAACTAAGAAATTTCAGTTTCCAAAACATGGCAATTGCGAAAAAGATTCAGTTTATGCGCGAGTATATGCCTTACGGCAGCGTTCTTGTGGTGGACGATGTTGTGTCAAATATTTATGTCGCGAAAGGAATGTTGTTGCCTTACGGCTTGAAGATCGATATTGCTTCCAGCGGCTTTGACGCCGTTAAAAAAATTAAAGACGGAAATATATACGATATTATTTTTATGGATCATATGATGCCGAAAATGGACGGTATTGAAGCGGTAAAAATAATACGCTCCATGGGATACGCGTATCCTGTAGTCGCGCTGACTGCCAACGCTCTGATCGGACAGGATAAAATATTCCTGGATAACGGTTTTGACGATTTTATTTCCAAGCCGATTGACTCGCGCGAAATGAATCATATCCTGAATGAATTTATAAGAAACAAAAAACCGCGGGAAATTGTAGAGGCTGCAAGACGCGAACAGATGGATAAGGAACAGAAGTATGCACAATTACAGGCGCAGACGCAAGAAGCGTTCATTGACAATGAATTGACAGTGGCTGCGGTTAGTGACATTGAAACAGCTCTTGTTACGTTTGAAGAGCTATTACCGGCGATAAATTCCGGTAATACCGATCTTGCGTTATTTACTACAACCGTTCACGGTATGAAAAGCGCGCTTGCCAACATCGGAGAAAAGCGTCTTTCAGACGCCGCGCTTGCTCTGGAAAAATTGGGAGATAAAGGCGATATATCCGTTATATTGTCCGAGACCACGGCGTTTATGAATTTACTCGTTTCGCTTTTGGAAAGAATCAGATTCTCTAAAACAGGCGGTATTGGCGGTTCAGGCGAAATCTCCCGCGAAGACAAAGATATTCTGCGCAGCGAATTAAATAATATAAAAACCGCCTGTGAAAAACTTGTTCTAAAAGACATTAAATCGGCTCTTGGCGTTTTGAAACAAAAAAGATGGCCGTATAAAATAAATAATGTTATTAATGAAATATCTGTTTATTTTATACGCGGCGAATATAAGTATGCGGCAGCCGCTGTAGACAAAATAATAGTTGGTGATATACTGTATGAATGAAAGTTATAATGAAATTTTACATCATGTGCGTTATAGCGTTCGTTGTATCGCTTTGTCTTAGCGGTTGTTCAGAAAAAACAGAGAAAAATAATTTAGATTTTTCCGCAGTTAAATCATACCGCGATATTCCGGGCGTAACCGCAGATGAAATTTCCGGCATAGAATCACTAAAAAGTAAATATTCTTTTTTGACTATGGGAACGATCTCGTCAACCGAAGCGTTTTTAAAAAACAACGGTGAAATCGGCGGCTATATTGCCCTGTTCTGCGAATGGCTCTCATCCCTGTTTGATATTCCTTTTAAGGCTGAGATTTGCCTGTCAAATGAATTAATAGCCAAATTAGATTCAGGCGAAATTGATTTTTCCGGCAACATGATGTCTACGCCGGAGCGTGAAATAACCTATTTTATGACCGATACAATTGCAGAAAGGCAGTTTATCAAAGTGAGACTTTCAGACAGCCCGGACAGCGAAAAAATTCTTGCAGAACGGCCTATAAGATATGCTTTTGCGGCGGACACTCCCGTAGAAGCCGCCATCGCCGCTGTTACAGAGGAAGGCACTTATGTGCCCGTTACGGCGAATAATTTCGCGCAAGCGTATCAGATTCTTATAAACAAGGAAGCGGACGCTTATATTGCAACAAATGTCGCAGTAGCCAACTTTATTGATTATGACAATATTATTTTTGAAGATTTCTTCCCTTTAATATTTAATCCCGTTTCCATGGCGGCGTTAAAGAAAGAACTGGAACCTGTAATTTCTGTTGTTACCAAGGCGGTGCGAATCGGAGCCAGATCGCATCTTAATGATATGTACAGTCAGGGATATCATGATTATTTAAAACATAAAATGTCTATTTGGCTGAACGATGAGGAACGCGCTCTGATTAACAAGGCAAATGCCATGCCGATAGCGGCGTACAACAGCAATTATCCTTTATGTTTTTATAATTCGCGCGAGAAGGAATGGCAGGGCATATATTTTGATCTTCTAAAAGAAATATCTTCGCTTACGGGGCTTTCTTTTAAAGTTGCGCATAACGAAAAAGAAAGCTGGCCGGCTATATACAAATTGCTTGTAAACGGAGACGCGGTTGTTGTTCCCGAACTTGTAAGAAGCCATGAAAGAGAAAAATTATTTATATGGTCTGATGTTGTCATATTAAACGATCATTACGCGCTTGTGTCCAGATCGGAGCACCGCAATATTACAATTAACGAAATCCTGCAGGAAAAGGTAGGACTTGCGCGGGGCACAAACCATGCCGAGCTTTTTAAACACTGGTTTCCGAATCACATGGACATCGTTGAGTATGAAGGCATAGATTTAGCTTTTAACGCTTTGCTGAAAGGCGAAGTAGATATGGTAATGACGACTCAGCGGAGGCTTATGCAGCTGACTAATTATCAGGAACAGGTAGGTTATAAAACAAATATAGTCTTTTCGCAGACGATTGAAACCAGATTTGGATTTAATAAAGACGAGGTTGTTTTACGCTCCATCGTTGATAAAGCATTAAAATTAATCGATGTAGAAAGGATTGCAATTCAATGGACGCAGAAAACATACGATTACCGCGCAAAAGTAGCTGAAGCGCGGCTTCCGTGGCTGATAGGCGCAATTACCATGACTCTTGCTGTAGTCGCGCTGATACTGATTATTCTTGATAAAAACAGGCGGCAGTCGGTTTTTTTAATACAAGAACACGAACGCGTCAGGGTCATGCTGGACACTCTTCCCATTGCCTGTTTTATCGGAACTGTTGATGGTAAAATTTTTGACTGCAACTCTGAAACTGTAAAGCTCTTTGAACTGAAAGATAAACAGGAGTTCATTGACAAATTTGAAAAAGAACTTTCGCCGGAATTCCAGCCTGACGGAAAGCATTCGATGGAATTGCTTTTTAATTACGGCAATCAAGCTGTTGATAAAGGTAAATGTGTTTTTAACTGGACGCATCAACTGGTTGATAAAACGCCGATTCCCGCGCTTGTTACGCTTGAGAAAGTTAATTACGGCAAAGGAAAGGTTGTAATGGCGTACATCCGCGACATGCGCGAGCATAGAAAAATGATGGAAGAGATAGGCAGGCAGAATGAGCTTCTTAAAGCCGTGAATAACGTATCCTCAAATCTGCTTTATCCCGATATGGAGCGTTTTGGAGAAAGCCTTTTAATGTCCATGAGCATAATGGGAGGCGCGATCGATGTGGATCGCGTATGTATATGGAAAAATCATAGAATAAACGGACGGAACTACTGCGCTCTGACGCACGAATGGGTCAGCGGCAGAAGACCGCAATTGGTCAGCAATTACACCGTGGATGTGTCATACGACGATATCCTGCACGGCTGGTGGGATACTTTATCACAGGGAGGATGTATCAATAAGCTTGTGCGCGATATGTCCATGGACGAGAGAAAGCAGCTTGATCAGTTTAAAATCATATCAATCTTTATAACGCCTGTGTTTGTGCATGAAGAATTCTGGGGTTTTGTCGGTTATGACGACTGCCGCAAGGAGAGGATATTTTCAGATAACGAAGAGATTATTCTGCGTTCCGCCGGGATGATGTTCGCCAACGCTTTTATCCGCAACGATATGACTAATAATATAGTCGAGGCGTCAATCGAACTTATTAAGGCGAAGGAGCTGGCGGAGCAGAGTAACCGTTCCAAGACCATATTCCTTTCGCAGATGAGCCATGAAATCCGCACGCCGATGAACGCGATTTTAGGAATTGCCGAGATCCGGCTTCGCGATGAATCCATTTCGCCGGATAACGAAGAGGCGTTTGGAAAAATATATGAGGCAGGCGATCTGCTTTTAAACATTATAAACGACATACTTGACTTGTCTAAAATCGAATCCGGGAGATTGGAACTGGCTTTATATAAATATGATATTCCGAGTTTGATCAACGATACGGCGCAGTTAAACAGGATGCGTTATGACAGTAAACCCATTGTATTTACAATACAGGTTGACGAAAATACGCCTGTTGATTTATTAGGTGACGAGCTTCGAATTAAACAAATTTTAAATAATATTCTTTCCAACGCGTTTAAATATACCGATGAAGGCAAAATTGATTTTTACATTTACGCCGAACCTTCTGAGGAGAATAATGACGAAGTAACTCTTGTTTTCCGCGTAAGCGACACAGGACAGGGAATGACCCGCGAACAGCTCGAAAGGCTTTTTGACGAATATACCCGGTTTAACCTTGATACAAACCGCACTGTCGTCGGTGTCGGTCTTGGCATGAGCATTACAAAACGGCTGGTGGAATTAATGAACGGCAGAATATCGGTGGAAAGCGAACCCGGCAAAGGATCGTTGTTTACTGTCCGCATTCCGCAGCAGCGCACAAGTCAGGCGGTGTGCGGGCGTGAACTTGTGGAAAAATTGCGTTCATTTAGTTTCCAAAGCACCGCGATTACGAAAAAGACGCAGTTTATCCGCGAATATATGCCTTACGGCAGCGTTCTTGTAGTTGATGATGTGGAATCAAATATTTATGTTGTCAAAGGGATGCTGATGCCCTATGGATTAAAAATAGATACCGCTTCCAGCGGTTTTGAAGCTATTAAAAAAATTGAGGAAGGAAATGTATACGACATTGTATTCATGGATCATATGATGCCTAAAATGGACGGCATTGAAGCGACGAAAAATCTGCGCAGTATGGGATATCACCACGCTATTGTCGCTCTGACTGCCAATGCCCTGATAGGACGCGCAGAAATGTTTTTAAAGAACGGTTTTGACGGTTTTCTTTCCAAACCGATTGACTCGCGCGAATTGAATTTAACGCTTAATGAATTTATACGCAATAAAAAACCTCCCGAAGTTATAGAAGCCGCAAGACAGGAGATGCAGCAGCGCGAGAATTTGCACACAGCGGATACGGCAAAAAATGACACCATAGACGATGAGCTAAAAGCGGGAGTCGCGCATGACATTGAAAACGCGTTCAGCGTATTGGAAGAATTATTGCCTCAGCTAAAGGCAGGCGCAGATTTAAAGTTATTCGCAACGATTGTTCACGGTTTAAAAAGCGCGCTTGCGAATATCAACGAAATGCAGCTTTCAAATATTGCGCTCAGACTGGAACAGGCGGCGAAAAACGCCGGAACGGCGGTATTGTCGGCTGAAACTCCCGGGTTTATGAATATGCTTAAAACATTGCTTGTAAAAATTAAAAAACCGGAAACACATGACGAAAATTCTCAGACTGTTTCTGATGACGATAAAAAATTTCTGCGCGATAAACTTAACGAGATTAAAAAAGCCTGCGATAAACTAGTTGTCAAAGACGCAAAAGCGGCTCTGTCCGAGCTAAAGCGCAAGACATGGCCGAGTAAAATAAACGGCATTATAGAAGAAATTACCCTGTATCTGGTTCGCGGCGAATACTCAAAAGTAGCGTCCGCCGCGCAAAAGGCGGCGGATATATAATTCTATCCGCCTGGGAATTAAACAGTCTTCACGATTTCTTTGAACAATGAATGGCGCATTTCATCCTGCATTAACAGGTTAAATTTAAATTGACCGTCGCGGTATCCGCGGTCTATGCAGGCTGCCTTGAAACGCTCAAAAGCTTTTGCAGCCAGAATCGCCGTTTCGGGCTCTTTAAGGCGATCGGTGCCGCGTTTATCCTTGTACTCGGGATTATATTCCTTTAAAAAGAGATCAACCTGAGCCGTAAATTTTTTAGCGTCATCCATGGAAACATTCTGATTTTCAAATTCATAATAATATTTGTAGCTGGATTTATGCAGTTCCGCGAAGCCCACAAAGAAGGGCGCCGCAAGACCTGTTGATTTTTCCGCCGCGCGCACCGCTTCGATAAATTGATCCTCATGGAGCTTTTCGCCCGTTATATTAATGGTTCCGTTCAGTTTGTGAATAAAATTGATCTTTGGGAACTCATTATAAAAACCGGTGACTTCGATAAGATCATGCATATCGTACCGGTACAATCCCGCGCAGGTAGTAACAACCATTTTATAACGCTTACCCGGTTTCAATTCCCATGCCTGATAAATTTTCGGGTTCACGCTGTCAAAGTCTGACTCGTGAACGAATTCAAAATGACTTTTATGGCAAAAGAGCGTCGTATCGGGACAATTGCTTTTAAGCACGAGCCCCGCTCTGCATTCCGTTGCAAAATAACCAAACTCATGAAAAACAGTGCATGACGGATAGGAATCGCGGACTTTATTATAATAAATTTTCGCGTTGCCGCAGAACCAGACGTTTACTATCTGCAAATTCGGCCAATAATGTTTGGGCAGGAGAGTCTTATACCGTTCCCTGAGTTTGAGCAGTTCGTCCGCGCGCTTTGGATTGGGTTTGAGCCTTGCTTCAAGCACTTTGCGGATTTCAGCCGGTATGGGGTATTTGGCGCTTAACGTTCCGTTTCTGATGTCTTCGCAAAATTCATCAAGATACTCATTCGCGTAACTTTGCATTTCAACTAACGTGCTTGGGTTGGCTGTAAGGATGATGTGCGTATCACGCTCGATGCCCATGCGCATGATTGTGTAATACCGCGATTTGTAATCGGGGATATCAAATACGTCGGCGGGCGCGGTATGCAGTTTTCTCATAAATTTTGGAATATCCTGAAATGTAACCCCTGAGATAGAACCGTATATGGTTCCATCGGGAGCTTTGCCTTCAATCTTTTTGCCTACAATCGAAATACCGGGACGGTAAAACACTTTGGGTTTATTGTTGATTAAAGTCCAGAACCAGCCAAGAGACATCTTCCCGTAAACAAGTTTGTGATATTCAGTTGTTATCGGTATCCACTTAGGTTCCTTGGTGGTTCCGCTTGTTGTGGCGTACATAAAAGGTTTACCCGGGAAAAGAATGTCAGGTTCGCCGTTTTTATGTCTTTCGATATACGGCAGCAGATCCTTGTATTCATTAATAGGCACATATTTGTGATACAGCTCCGCAAGTTCCTCGGGCGTTTTCGCTTTTAAAATTTCTTCAAAATGATATTCTCTGCCGTAAACCGTATCTTTCGATGTTGTCAAAATATGCCGTAAAGTATTATCAGAAGCTTTTCTGCAATTCTTTGACAGTTTTTTCATCTCGCGGATTACTTTTCCGCCCGCGATTGTCAGCAGAGTTCTTGTAAGAAAACTGTGTTTTATGTATTTTTCACTCATCTTTTCCTTCTTGAGATTAGAATATCACGATATTAAGATATATAATAGGTTGAACTGCTAATCCAGTTTAAGAGCGAAAACCTTGCTGTTCCTGCTTTGGTCGTAAACCCTGCGTTTTTGAACAGGCAGACTGTCAACCGCCGCTTCCTTAAAGCCGAGTGATTCGAACCAGTCCTGAGATTGGGTCGTTAGCACAAACGCTCTGCGCATACCGCTCTTCCTGGCTCTTTCGATAAGATAGCCGACAATTTTTCTTCCCAGCCCCAAATCTGTGTAATTCGGATCCGTCGCGACAGCGGCAATTTCACCCTGAGACTCACCCCAATCGTGCAGCGCTCCGCAGGCGCGTATCGAACCGTCAATCTCAAGCACAGAATAGTCGTTCTTCTTCTCTTGAATCTGTTCTAAATTCCGCCTTATCAAGACGCCTTTTTGCATCAAAGGCTCCATTAGCCGCAATATATCAGGCAAATCTCTTGAATGGAGGGCGCGGATCGAGTCGTACTCATCGTTGTAGATCATTATTCCGGCTCCCATATTGGAGTACAGCTCTTTTAAGACAGCGCCTTCTTCTTTTCCATCTATAATATGAACTCTGTGAACGCCCGCCTGACTTGCCTTTAAGGCAAGTTTGAGTTCTCTCGGGAAATCGGCTGAATTCGATTTTATCAATTCTATGGTTTCCTGAGGGGTAAATCTCGCCGCCTTTATTCCCTCCCGCGCTGTTATAATGAACAGTTTGATTGCTCCAAGGGTTTTGCACACTTCAAGGGTGATTTCATCACTTGGCACATTATATGGTTTTCCGGACGGGCTCCAGCCTATGCACGGCAGAATTGGAATCATACTCAGATTCAGCACTCTTGTCAGAGAATCGGCGTAAATTTTATCGACGGTTCCTGTATGCCCTGTGTCTGTGCCGTTGATAACGCCAAGCCCTCTTGCCCTGACAAAGTTCCCAATCAGCGCGTCAACCCTGCTGCCCGAGAGAAATGTCATAAACCTGCTTGCTACGTTAAACGCCGCCATTTCGATGTACGAGATTGAGTTTGACGCTGTAACCCTGACAGGCGTGTCATCGGCGGGAATATAGGATGTTTCGATATTGTGCTGTTTCAGGACTTCGTCGATATGTTCCTTGGCTCCGGGGACAATAACTATCTTGAAACCTGTTTTTGCCAGCAGTGCAAGATCTTTAACAAGACCTGGGAAACCGGGATCTTCTGTGACGGGAAAATCAATTTTAAAGACCATGGTAGAACCTTCGAACCGGCTTTGATAATGAAAAACCTCACGGATCAGGTCAACCTGCTGCCAGGAAATATTGTCCATGAGTTAATCTTAATATGAAACGGGGTGTCTTTTCCATAGCTTTTTGTGCTAAAGCAAACTTTTTTGATTCCGATATTAAATATGAAGAGGAAAATTCTTTTAGGTCATTGGTTCAATGTCCCGGCTGAAAATTCCCTTTCTGGCTGAAAAATGTATCCGTTGGGTATTAGTATTCATCCAGGTAACCTCACCCTTCCGGGAACGGTGGGTCGGGGGTTCAGCGGTTTTCCGGGAACTTCACGGTTTTCGCAGAAAACCACATGGCACAAATGGATATTTGCGTGTTACGTGAATATCAACAGACAGAAGATGAGTTTTTCATTAGGAAAACTCCAAGCTAAAATCCAAAGGATTTTAGTGCGGCATGGAAGCCGCGTAAGATATAAACATTTTGTTTTTCTTACGAAAAAGCCAAAGGAGTGAGTATATGATAATCAATCACAACTTAAGTGCAATGTTTACCGACAGGTCCCTCAAAGTTACCCAGAATTACCTGGATAAGAATATGGAAAAATTGTCGAGCGGCTTGCGCATTAATCGCGCCGGTGATGATGCTTCGGGATTAGCAGTTTCAGAAAAAATGCGGTCACAAATTCGCGGTTTGAATCAGGCATCTACAAATGCCCAGAACGGCATTTCGTTTATTCAGACCACAGAAGGTTTTCTGCAGGAATCCCAGGATATTCTCCAGCGTCTCCGTGAATTGGCAGTTCAGGCCTCGAACGGTATTTATTCCGACGAGGACAGATTGTACATCCAGGTTGAAGTTTCAGCCCTTGTTGACGAAGTTGACAGGATTGCTTCACACGCCCAATTCAACGGAATGAACTTGCTGACAGGACGTTTCGGACGCCCGGTTGGCGAAAACGTGGTTACAGCGTCCATGTGGCTCCATATCGGTGCAAACATGGATCAGAGAGAACAAGTATTTATCGGCACAATGACAGCGAAGGGTCTTGGGATCCGCGAAGTCGGTGACGATTCATTTATTACACTGGCCGATCCGGACAGTGCCAACCGTGCCATTGGAACCCTAGACAGAGCGTTAAAGATCATCAACAAACAAAGAGCTGATCTTGGCGCCTACCAGAACCGCCTTGAACACGCAGTACGCGGCCTCGACATTGGAGCAGAAAACATGCAAGCATCAGAGTCCCGCATCCGCGACGCAAACATGGCGAGTGAGACAGTTAGTTATACCAAGAACATGATTCTTTCACAGTCAGGCACAGCTATGCTGGCGCAGGCCAACAACAGAGGTCAATCGGTTCTTTCGCTTTTACAGTAGTAACAAGCGGCAAGTTTGCCGTTCGCGGCAAACTCAAAGCAACTTTGCGCAGCAAAGTTGCACGTCTCTCGGAAAGGCGCCTGACCACTTAAATGTGGTCAGGTTCTTTTTTTTGGCAGTTAATGACATTTTGCTTTCAGCAAAACGTCATTAACTGCCGCGATAAACGACATTTAAGTCTTACGACTTTAAACGTCGCTTATCGCAGCGGTTTACGGGCGGCTGCGCCGCCCTACATTCTGCCTGCGGCAGAACGTCGTAAACCGCCATTCATATTTTAATTAAGATATTGTATTATTTCAAATTATAGGAGACATTCTGCGGCAGAATGTTGAAAACCGCCATTCTATTATGATGATTATGTGGTATAATATTATAAACGGAGGTTATATGAAAAAATATCTATTAATTTTTATATTGACAGCTATTGTTTTAACAAGCGCGGCTGCGCAGCAGGCGGCTCAGGCTGCGCCGGCGGCAGAGATCACTTTTAATTATACGCGTCTTACAGGTTCCGCCAGTAATCAGTTTGCTGTTTGGATTGAAGACGCGAAAGGGCAGCATGTTAAGACTCTTTACGCTACACGATGGACAGCGACAGGCGGGTTCAGCAGGAGACCTACTTCAATTCCGCTGTGGGTAAAACAGTCAAATCTTGCAGGCGCTGCAAAAGAACAGGTTGACGCTTTCAGCGGCGCAACTCCAAAAACCGGCGCTCTTTCTTTCACATGGGACGGCGCCAACGCAAAGGGCGCGCCTGTTCCTGCGGGTGAATACACGTTGATTCTTGAAGCGACTTTACGCTGGGAGAATCAGGTTTACTACCGCGCTCCAATTCGTCTTGGACAGGGCAGCGCAAACGCGCAGGTCAGCGTTGAATATACAACAGGAGAAAGAGACACCACAGCCGAGCGCGCGATGATAGGCGATGTAAAGGTGCGCGTACTGCGCTAGAACAGAGTGTTGAATATCTGCGCGTTAAATTGATATAATACATAGTATCTGCCATTAAAACGGCAGATACTATCGCGTAAAACGAAATTAAAACGTCGTTTTACTGAACGGTTTACGACATTTCGCCTTTGGCGAAACATCGTAAACCTGCATTGCCAAGATGGCTCAGTCGGTAGAGCGGCGCTCTCGTAAAGCGCAGGTCCCGGGTCCGATTCCCGGTCTTGGCTTAAATGTATAAATTACTCAATAAACACCTTCCCCCTATGCCACTCCAAGAAAGGCAAGTGCTGTTTATCAATCCAACTAAGCGCCTTATTTTTATCTCCGCCTAAACCGCGAATTTGACTTTCGCTCAATTTACTGGAATACATGATTTGCCCTTTATCATCAAAAGTAATTAAACCCTTGTCGAAAAGAGCATCGTAATTGGCTGATAATAAAAAACCATTGTAAACATTTAATCTGTCGTTATCATTATCACAATCAACCCATGGTTTTATATGGCTGGCTCTAAGTATATCAGGTATATTAATTGATGTAATAGCACAGCAACCTTTCCAGTATTTAAGCAAAGACTCTCTGAATACATTTTGACCTATCCTCTACTTTACAAGCTGTTCACGTTCTGTACCCTTAAACATGGATTTCGATGTTTCATTGAAAAAAGAACTTTCCTCAGGATTTTTTTGCAAATACTCATCGAGATGTTCATGGTAAAGACGTATTGGAGCATCGGGCAAAGAAACACCAAGTTCGGCGGCTCGTTTTAATACAATGCCAAGAAGTTCCCTGTCCCATACTTCGATTTTATCATTTAGAAATATCTCTTTATTTAACCCTCTTTTAAGTTCCGCTAAACTTAAATTATCGGAAAATTCTAAAACATAAGAACTGTCATGAACACCACAGGTAATATTAACTTTAATTGCATGGATTGAAGAATACAAATTAACGACAGAAGGATAGTTACCAGTATCAACGCCATTTTCAGCTATTTCAAAGCCGTTATCATAGCCTGCCTTTTCAATTAGGGTTCGGTCTAAAGATTTCATTCTTGGTTAAATAACTCCTTTATTAAAATGTTGCACTTAAGGTTGTAATAATCCGGAAAATCCTAATATTCTTCCAAAATCTAGAAAAAAGCATCCTTTACTAAACAAGAGTAAAAATTCTCCACTTTAATGGCTTTCATCTAGGTCTCCCTGGGTAAATTATATGGAATTTTTTATAAATCGTCAAATTATTGCTTTATCTACGCTATTTACTTAAAAAACCGGTTATTTTATTGCTTTTATTAAAAAAATTCTTTATACTATGGTAATAGAATATTTTTGTAATAATTTTATTTCGGCAGTAAAAATTATAGCAAGTAGGATGATTTTATGAATATTGGCAAAGTAATGTACCAAAGTGCTCTTTTTGGTGATTTTAGAGAAGTATTACCTACTCCTGAAAAAATCACACTATTGATGGAAGCGTTTAAAGATAAGGGATTCATACCATCAACTTTTCTTGACTTTGATCCTCTTTATCCTAATCCTGTTAACAGAATCTCGTTTATCTCAGAAAACAATGAATGGAGAATGAATATTGGCAACCAACGAATAGATATATATAAAAATTCATTAAATATTATTGGTGATAATTTAGGTGAAATGCAGCAATTCGTTATAGAATGCGCTGATATTTTCGCTAGATTCTTATCAAAATTTGATAAAAAAGGAAATAGAATAGCTCTTGTAGGTAATTATTTCTTTAATGATACCAATACAGAAAAGTATAATTCTTTTTATTTAAAATTAAGAAATTCTTATGGAATATATAAAAATGTAGTTCCTTTTGAGTGGAATATCAGAGATGTTGTAAAGAAAAGTATAAAACAGGAAAATCACGAAGAAGTATTTAATGTAGGTACAGCGCTTGATCGTTTCCAAGGGCAAATATTTAATAATAATGAAACAATATTTGTTGATAGAATAAATTTACTTTTTGATATTAATAGTATTCCAGAAAATATAGAACCAAGATATGATATAAATAAAATAATTTGGAGTTTAAATACCACATGTTCTATTTTATCATCATTTTTAACTGATATTAAGAATTTACAAGAATAATTAGGTATTAAAATGAAAGCAATATATAATATTCCAACTATTTCCTTATATTTAAATGATGATAATTCAATATTTAAGAATAAAAAGGATATAAATAGTAAAGATCAAACAAATGTCCCAGAACCGAAGGAAAAAATAAGAAATAATCTGGTAAAGAATAATTTATTCACTAATGGAGATTTTAATTTTCAAACCCATTTCGATGAAAATTCAAAGTATTCGCTTAGTAATATTACTTTAGGATCATCGTTTCTTGATTATGTCCAAATTAAAAATGCTTACATTAACACAGAAAATAAAAAAAAATGTGATTTTTTTTATGAGCAGATTTATATTTCTATAAATAACGATGATTTTGAGTATGGAATGGCATCAAAAACCGAGTCAATATTAAGAAAATTCCTTGTAGAAAATAAAAGTGCTGCAAAAGAAGCATTACAAGAAATATGGATTAAAAATTTTTCTGCAAATGAAATTGCATGCGGGTTATTAAGAGTTATTTCTCATTTTGATTACCATGAATTAGAACCGCAAAATATATTAATTGCCACTTCAGCTGTATCTCATAAAGATGATGATGTTGTAGAATGTGCTATAAGATGTTGTGAAAATTGGGGAGATATTGATTTGCTTAATATTTTGCAAAGTATAAATTGTCGTGCTGATTGGATGAATGATTATCTTAATGAAGTAATAACAAATATTTCAAGGAAATCTACTTGATGAGTTTCTATGTTAGAAAAATCGAAAAGGGTAAATGGTTAAAAAAAGATTTACCAGAACAGGAAGGTCCTTCGGCAGATGCTATCACAAATTGCATAAGAACAAAGAATAATAAGTTATCATTATGGGAAATAAATGATGATGATGATAATGATATTGAAAACGCAGTTATTGCAATAGCTGCTGCTGGAGACCATTTAGATACTTTTGATATAGTTCGTTTTAACGAGATTGCTCTTTCTGAAAAAGGATTATCAACAGAAACTAATCCAGGAAAAACAAGTTATAAATGTATGGTATCAAACCACAGAGATATAGTAAATTTAGATTATAAAAAACTTGGAAAAGTTTCGGAAATAATTATGGATGAAATTACCAATAATAGAGATAAAAGATTTACTTTTCCAAAGATTAAAGAATTATTATTAAATGCAATTAGTGAAGGCAAAATAAATCAAGATGAATTAAGCCCTTTTATATTAGAAAAATTAATTACATAAAATATCTGAAATCGTAAGACCTATCATACAATGCTTCATTCTGCTTTGACATTCTTGATAGGACTTTAGCAAAATCTAAAGTAACAGGAAGTAATTTATACAAACAATCTCCACTATTCCAGTTCATTTTTGTTAACATCATGATTTCTTTGGTAATGACATCTCCTGATGCTTTTCCATAAAAACGTTTTATCATTATCGGTATTCCCCTTCCACCTTTATAATAGTTATACCCTTTACCATTATGTAGCTCATTATCTTTTACACAACCATGTGACCATAAAATATATTGATCATTAGATAATTGAATCACAGTTCCTCTTTTCATGGAAAAACCATCAACACCATTATCTTGTTTAATATTTTTATATCTAATACCACGCCATACTGTGAATTCTTGAATTTGCAATAATTCTATATCTTCAATACCTTCCAGTGCTTGAGTGAAACCTTGTATCTCCTCAGTAGTAAAAAATGTTGTCTTGTGTATAACAATTCGTTTTAATTTTGTAGAAGGACTAGATTGATAATATTGATCCCTTAAGGTACTCATCATTTGTCGCGCTTCATTTGCTTTCATAAATGGACTTTTATTAATCATCTGAGGATCTTTGATTTTTCTTAATAACAAACGTAAACCTGTCCCAGATGAATCAAATAATTGGCTACAACCCACAGATATACCTTTCTCTTTAGAGTAGGCATAACTTACACCAACAAATGCCGTTTCATTGTTTAATGACTCTGGTCGCCATAATATTCCTCCCTGTTTAGCATATAAACTAGTTGACAATGCCCACATTACTTTACAAGGTTCATATGTATTAATTGATTTTTCTTCTATAAATTGAACTCTAATTCCTTTATCCATTGCATATAATTTAATGGCATCATGAAGATTAAAATCATCATCGGCACCTCCTATACGAAATTTTTCAAATAATTTGGGTATATATATAATAAGAATAGAAATATTTTGACTTTCTGTTGTTAGAAAATCAATCTTTTCTTTCAAAGTATTTAAAAGAATCTCTTTTGATGTAATTAATGCTTCATTATAAAACAAGCATCTTTTATTATCATCAATAAGAGGTATATCTAAACATTGTTTGTATATATTTTCAAAGCCAATATAATTTATAAGAAATCCATCATCTTTATTCACCTTAATACAATTATTTAAATCACTAATATGTTTAATTATTATAGATAAATAGTTTTTTGGTGATAATACATACAGTTTAATTGCATGTCTTACTTGATCTTGTTTAGCATAAGAGAAATCAATAGGTCCATAATTAGAGATTCCTTTTAACTGATGTATTCCTTTTGCATCACTATTATTTAAATTAAATGTTATAATTGGTTCAAGATATTGATATGCATTCTTCTGTGGAAAATTACCAGATTTTCCTATATCACCATACGTGATACAAGCATGATTAAAAATCAGTGAAAACCCATCTTGTGTAAATTCAATGCATTCAGCGCCTTTCTTTCGCAACTCTCGATTCCAATCCTTAAATTTTTCATCATATTTATTATTAAAAATCTCAGCCATTTTTTTATTTATTATTGTTTTTTTCTTATCATTAGAAATAGGATTATCATTAACATCGGTAACATAGATAGTTAGCATTATCGATAAGTTGTATTTACCATTTATAAACTCTAGTGAAACATCAATTCCTTCATAAACATTATAAGAAGAATAATTATCATTATATATTTCTTTTTTTGTATTATTATAATATTTATTTTTTCCAAACTTTTTAATATAACTTTTTTCTAATAAAGACATTTCAATTAAATTATATAGCATACTTGTATAGAAGGAATTTTCCCTATATAGAAATTTTGTGGGAATAATATCTTCTTTTTTTATTTCAGAAAGAATATGGTTATTGAATGTCATTTTAATTATACTTAATGAACCAAAACAATATACTTTCCTTGCATACAAAGCCGCAATCACCTTGCTTGCTCCGATTTTCTCTTTTAATTCCTTCCAAGTAACAATATCTGTATCAAATGAAACTGGCATTGGATAAGAAATTGATTCAAAAGTATTCATTTTAATAAAATAATCCGCTTTTGCAGATGAGAAAGTTATTGGTAACTTTCTTGTAGAATATTCCTTCCAGCGTTCATTTATTAATAGATTATTACCATTACATGTTTTATAACAATCAAATAGAAAATCATCAGAGCCATTTATAACAACAACTCCAGAATTCTCATTATTTATACATGCTCGTTCTATCAAACTCATGGTTCTTGTTTGTAATACAGAGTTATTTCTATTTAACCAAACAAGACCATTAGGAAGAAAACCAGTTTTATCTACATTTTCTTCAAGTATACTCATTATTGATTCATCACAACCCGAATAGCCTATCATTACTAGACCTCCTTTCATTAATGAATCCTTAAAAATATTGTTCATATTAAATTCAAGTGATTGGAGTTCTTGTAAGGTGTTTTTAATTCTATCGTATCTATAATCACCATGTAATTTATAAAGATTTGAAAAATTAAAATCACCTATATTATCTTGAACATCAAAATTAATACTGCTTAATAACCTGAAACTGAACGAAGGATTATTTTGATATATTCCTGCTTCTATTAATTCATCAAAATTTGTTGTCCAGATATTTTTAATTTTTCCATTAATAAATAAATCTCCTAAACATACATGTCCAATAGATGGCTTAATATCTCTAACCTTATTAATAATATATTGTTTTCTTAATTCTATTGTTGAATAACATTTCTCAAAATAATGCGAATACTCGGAAGGATCATTTCTTTTTGGATTATTTCCTTCTGCATCAAAATAATCTTGGAGTACCATTCTATTACTCTCAGATTGTAAATCACGAAATTTTTCAGTAGAAGTATTAGTTTTACTACAATAAATTTCTTTTTTGAAATCCCAAACCATAGTAGAACCGCTAGGGATTCCTGCTTGGACAGATGTCCCAGATCCCAAGAAAAACGAAATAAGTCCATCAGGGTATACCTTTAAATTTCTTAAGAACTGCGATAATTCAATGTTTCTAATCATTTCTTCTCCTCCTCCCCATCCCAAGCCTCCAGTACCAACCTCCGTGTCCGATACTCCCCAAACTCAGCGATTTCCTTTTCTTTAAGTACCCTAAAAGTCTCAGAAGGATAATCCGCTCCCATTAAGTCGGCAGGATCAAGAATGTAACGCAAGTCGTCACGAGTAAGACTATAGAGACGGGCATAGCGGGCATCCAAAGCAGCGCGAAGCAGAGAACGCCTGTCTGGATCAAAGACGAAAGGCGGAAGAAAATCCTGCAGCCTTGTATTTTCTGGTAGTTTGTCGGTATTAAACATGGTAAATTTTTCAAAGGCAGAAGCCTTTTCTCCATGACGTTGCTGCAGAAAAGACATACGCATTTTTACATCAGCAGAATCCCAAAGATCTTCTGCAAAAGGAATAAGGTCTACAGCAGTATATGTCAGCTCAAGCACACGGGGAACGATAAAATCAATATCATCTTGTGAATAAATATCTGGTGAAAGAACTGGAAATTGTTTTAATAGAAAATAATTTAACGATGTTCCTCCAATTTTCTGTCTAGCAATATAATCAAATGCAATTGTATTCATATTTCCAAGTAACATTAATTTATTAATAGAATGTATTTTTTCTTCAAATAATATTATTGGGAATTTATTACTTACAGCAACTACGTGTATAACACTAGCAATCACAGTTCTTTCATCTGTTGTACGAGCAATATCTCGCCATCCCATTAACCAATTTGGAACAGGATGTTCATCGTCTCCAGTAATTTTTTCTATTACTTCATTTTTATCTACCCAATATCTAGGTGTAACAGTAAAGTTAATATCTTTTTTCTGCTCCGTTGTAACATCGACAGTATCATCAGAACTAGTATATGTAGCCCAACGGTGATCAAACTGGTGCATCATTTTTGCTTCATAAAGCGGGAAGCAATCAGAAGTAGCTTCATTATGAAACAAATCAGAATCATTAGACATGTCAATCATACGCATAAATTTTATATTCCATGGATTTAATTCTGAGCCACCATATTCGGCAGCACTCACACCTTTTTCCTGTATCAATACAGGAACTTTTCGATAAATTTTCTTTGTAAGCTCGGCATCTTTTTCAGAACGAAAAACAGGACAGGTTTGCGTGTTGGGATTAAGCAGCATAAATTCATCTCTTGCAAGCTGGAAATGCCGTCTTTTATCGGCAAGTTGCTGTGTATTTGATAAAAAGAATGAAAGATCTGCATATTCGCTAACGCCTAAACTTAAAAGGCAAAATTTAAAACTTCTATGCACTGCCGGAAAAATTGCTTCCTTATTTTCAAAATCGTACAAGGAAACAAGATTATTGCCAGATATTTTTGCAAAGTAATTTTTTGTAGAGTCATCGGTTGCTATGCCTGTAGGAACAATAAAACCTGCTCTTCCTTTTTCATGTTTTATTTGAAGAATGGTCTCCGCAAAAAGAGCATAAGTGTTAACATCGCCTGTTCCGGTTAAAGGATAGCGGCCGCCTTCCTCTCCGCCAACATGAACAAAAGCGCTTGCGGCTTCTGCGTTTCTTCTTGCATCA
>Ga0209755_10002563_pt1 | contig 24700 bp, 15 predicted proteins | sample TergutCo191P1_FD_187301 | JGI IMG/M metagenome (GOLD analysis project Ga0209755, IMG submission 187301) | Cornitermes sp. P1 segment gut microbial communities from Petit-Saut dam, French Guiana - Co191P1 (SPAdes) (version 2) | ecosystem: Host-associated > Arthropoda: Insects > Digestive system...
GTGTCCTGAGAGGATAAAGTGGCTGTTATGTCACCGACAGAAAAACGTAACATTACAGCATAAATTTTAATTGCCCTAACTTATTTTTACTACTGAAGGGTGCGGTAAATAGCAGAATTTAGTGCTAGTGTAAAAGGTCTGTCCTTGCAGGTACCGATTTCCTGTAGTTTCTCAGCATAATGTGCCCGGCCATTTGTCCTTATCACCAGACTAACCCACATTTCGGCGCTCTATATGCAATGTACTGTACTCAGTGAAAGGAATAAGTGGGACAATATGGCAAATGTTCATACAAAAATGTAAAATGTGCAAATATGAAAAACTCTGTATTCAGAGTACTTTTAAAATAATTTTATTGTGTAATTAGCATCGTTTTATCAGCTTAAGAAAATTTCTAGCGTTTAAAAAAGTTGCGCTATGTTGATTTACTGGCACCATCAACGTAACGCCACAAATTTCGGCGAACAAACCTCGGCACTATAGCGGAGACTTAACAGTAGTTGTGTTTCCACCACTTAACTGTGAATTGTGCAGCTACTGCACACTCAGGTGGAAGGGTAAGCCGCATATCCTTTCAAGCCGGGCCGGCAAAATTGCTGAGTTTCGCTTCACTGCGGACCTTTTCACAGTCCTATTGACGTAGAAACTGAGTCAATAACGCGAGCAGCAATATTCATGCTTTTATTCACTACGTAAAACGAAGCATGCCTCAGTCCCTTAATTGTGTAACGCATGATCGCTTCGCTCTCTACGTTTGTAAGCTTAATCTATACAGTAGCGAATCGCGTTTCCTATGCCGCTCTTGCGAACAAAAATGTCTTTTGCTACTAGTGATATACGCTACAGACTGTTCCACATAAGACGTGCCAGACTTCAGGATGTTGTTACGTCAGTCATTAAGAGTAAAATTCTATGCCAACATATGCTCGAACTATCAACCGTACGCCGTTACGAGTATTAAATGTAGTTATTTGGCTGTAACCAAATATGTTCCAACAGCACTGTTTATCACACAGTACAAGAAACAAATTCATACGCCATATAAAAGACAAAAAACAGCAGTTAAGCATTGCCCTACTGTATGTACATCAAAAGAAAGTTCTGTGTCAGATAATATCACAAAAAAAAGAGATAAGTTTCTAATTATGTTGCCGAGTTAACTTATGTTAACGTACTTTCGTTGCAATGTGTAAGTAAAACGCAAATTTTGATTAGATAATATCAAAAGACGACAATTTTCTGTTATGTTACACTGATAACTGTTCAAAATGACCTCCACTGTTCTTTATGCACAATAATGCGCGTCTCACAGGAAATTTGTTGCCTTTTCGATAATGTAATCATTTCGCCTAATGCGATGAGTAGAATCCCTGATTCGCTGCAAGAGTTCCTATTTGCGTGTAATTTCTGCTGGTACACCACATCCTTCATGTGGCCCTACAAGAAAGTCAAGGGGCGAAAGATCTGGTGACCTCGCAGTTCAGGCCCAGTGACCAAAACGAGAACGAGGTACAAGGCAGTAATGTTTGCTATTGGCGGGAGTAAGTGTGAGGATGATGCATAGAAACTGATACAGTTCAGTATCACAGTATGGTGAAACAAATTCTTGTAACGATATAACGGTTGATAATCGGGGATCCGCTTAAGTAGGATTTCTTTTACCCAGAATGACTCATATAACAACATCCTGAAGTTTAAGCACTTCTTTTATTACAACTCAATATTACGTGCATGTAGTTGGAATAAAAGAAGTGACTGACTGCAAGAATGCACGGAGTGCAAAGCTGCAAAATAATACTGAAGTTAAGTACTCCTTATATCTAACACCTCTACAACATTATTAGCACCATTCTGAGATGGTACAAAAGACGCGGAGATGTAAATGGAAGTGTGAAGGAACTGACACATTTGTGATTCCTTCAACGCCTACAACACAGACCACTAGAATTTGATACAAAGCTTCTTACGCCTGCTCTGTTGCAATGATGCTTCGAAGCATTTATATTACTTAGCAACACGCACTTGTTAATAAGTCTAGCAGCGCACGTTGGTACATACTATAAAGAAAAGCGCATAAGTTTTAGTAGTCGCTAGTAAGGAGAATGGACTAGAAGTAAATGCTGGTAAGACTAAGTACATGGTCATGCCTTGACAACAGGATGCAGGACACAGGCACAATATAAAGACTGATAATAGTTCCTTTGTAAGGGTGGAAGACTTCAAATATTTGGGAAAAACCTTAACAAATTAAAATTCTATTCTGGAAGAAATTTAGAAGAAACTGAAGTCAGGGAATGCTTGTTATCATTCGGTTCAGAATCTTTTGTCTTCCAGTTTGCTATCCAAAAACTTAAAGATTAAGATAAACAAAACTACGATTTTGTCTGTTGTTGTGTATGGGTGTGAAACTTGGTCGCTCACACTGAGAGAGGAACGTAGACTGATGGTGTATGAGAATACGGTGTTGAGGAGAATATTTGGGCCTAAGAGGGACGAGGTAGCAAGGGAGTTGAGAAAACTATATAATGAAGAGCTTAATGATTTGTACTCCTCACCCAGTATTGTTCAGATGATCAAATCGAGAAGAATGAGACGGGCGAGGCATGCAGCGCGTATGGGGGAGAGGAGAGGCGTATAAAGAGTTTTGGTGGGGAAACCTAAGGAAAAGAGACCACTTAGATTACCCTGGAAGGATAATATTAGGATGGATCCTCAGAAAGTGGCATATGGGGGCATGGACTGGATTGAGCTGGCTCAGGATACGGACAGTTGGCGGGCACTTGTGAATGCGGCTATGAACATTCAGGTTCCATAAAATGCGGGGAATTTCTTGATTAGCCGTAAGCCGGTGAGCTTCTCAAGAAGGACTCTGCTCCGTGGGTCAGTCAGTAAGCAAGCAAGTACTAGCAAACATTAAAACAATTTATCCCACGCACTTGGAAATGTGCTGAATTCAGAGCCGGTTTAAGGTTGTGGAAATCTATAGGCTGCGTTATGTCTGAGTTCGCCTTAAAGACCCCTGAAGTTACACGAGTATACTTCAAATCTACGTTTTTATTTAACACATTCTTCGTAAAACTAGGAGTAGTCAAATTTGATAAAATTTAATTTTTATTGAGGAAGTCCGTGTAATAGGCATACCTCTATCATCCCCTTTTACTTCGCTATATATCTGTAAATCTCCACTATTTTGAAATTGTGAGATATGCTTTGTATTTATATGGAATGTGAAATCTTGAAGAAATTTAATGCGAACTGAGTTGTTACCAATGGCCACTCAGAAGAATAGGGGAAAAATGTGGTGGATCTCTTTCGCGCTGCACTATTGGAAATTGTATGAACCCATGAAATATTTAAGACATTACTTTGGAGTTCAGTCTAATTCAAATCACGCCATTTTGCGTAGCTTACATTCGCATTCCTAGAACGTTTACGTGTTGCATGAAATAGGTACACTCTCAACTTTGATAGTCGTTTCAGTGACTAGACTATGGGCTGAACAACCGAAGAATCGTGGTTCGATTCCGGGGAAGGGCAAGATATTTTTGTCTCCCCCACTGCGTCCAGACTGATGCTCAGACCCACTCAGTGTCCTACGCAGTGGACACCGGTTACGCTCTCCCGGTCTCCCGATGGTAGAGGGGCCGAAGACGTAAAGCCGACGACTCACCTCCGCCTTGTGTCGACGACAAGAATGTGGAGAACTACGGCTTCATTCCACGTCCTGTATACTTGGATGACCTTTCATGTCACGTCGCCTTAGTGTGACAAATCTGGCTTAACCAAATTCACTGTAGCCGTGTGTGGGTTTCCACTATACATAAACTTACAGCCTTATCTGTACTGATTGATCTTACCTGAGCCATTTCTACCTCGCACAATCGTCGATTGCCGTAACGGACCGACGACATATTCTCCTCGATACGTCTTGAAATTATTAATTTTTACATGAGATAACATGTTTGCACATTTCACCTTACGCTCTCGATTAAACTTTAATGACGGTTGTATCTATGTCAACAATGTTACCAACAGACAATAAAATCGAACTATATCATAGCTTTACGGCTTAAAGTTACATAACCACTGCTTAAACTTGAATATTTTGAAGCATGAATTCCATCTATAAATTAAAAAAATAATTCCCACTTCTTAGAAAATGTTGTATCTAGTGCAAAGACCCAATAGCTGGTGCTATTGCCAGAATAATTGTTGTTTATTCTGCGAATCGTAATGATAATCTGCTGGCAGCATACGGTTATTTAATTTTAGAGTAGGCAGTAACTTCGGTTGCCACTGTATTTTAAAGGGTGAGAATGGTAAGAAGGAACAAATTAAAAAGATGTGATACTCGTTGGTTGTCACATTTCAACATTTACTCGGCGTCAGTAACAGAACATAATGAGACAGCTATGCCGTGGGAATAATATGTAACTCGTTTATGCGATGTTCGTCACTCATAAGCATGAGTGTTCAAAGAACGCTGCACCATTTAATTATATGCTATCCTATACTGAATTAGTCTAGATGAGGATCAGGTCCAGTGACGAGGCTATTATGAAGACGAAACTTCTGATTCCATAAAAGGCGGGGAACGAATGTACTATTAACGACTTCGTATGTAGATAAAAGCCCTTGGGCCCGGTCACCTGCACTAAGACATCTAATACAATACGAATCCCAAAAAAGTTTAAAACGTATCGTAGAAGACGGTTGAAGAAAGGGGTAAATGATTAATACGAAACATTTATATGTACCCATCAAACCACACAAGTGGACTTTTTGGAGAACAGCATTACTTGACTCAACACCGCACGCCAAGTTTCCGAGTGACTCAGTGAAGCAAAATCTTTCCGTAGTGGTTACCACCTTCGGGCTCCACTCTCCTGCTGTCAATGGCATATGCTTCCATCTAGTGTGTATGGGTATAAACGATTGAAAATGTATGTTGGCAGCATTGCTGTAACGATCGTATAGTTAGGACCAGTAATTTCCTCCTGTAGCTATTATCCGTGTGTTCGGTCATCGTAGATCGAGAATTGAACCAATGAGAACACGCGGTTATGCAGGCTCGTTCACTCTGCTCTAATTTGAAATTGTCGTTGTTTGTTGTGTGGTAGATTAGTGAAGAGAGTGCAGTTTTTATAACATGTCGTGAATTTTTATCTTAAGAATTTTGTGGAAAGATTTGTATTCTTAGCAAGAAATGGAAGGCGCAAGAAATTGTGGTCCATATAAAGCTACGAAAATGGTAAATACGGTATAATTTCATTTAAATTTTAGTGTTACAGTTTTAAATGGGAAAACACTTGCAATGTTTTGCCGTGATTGGAAAGTAGTTACGGAGTTATCGAAAATTTTTGTGAGTTATTTCTGAAGAAGACTTCAGTTGTGATAGTTAATCCACGTACCGAGATTTCGGCTCATAACCTGAATGTGAAATAAGTTTTGATCATCCATCTGCAGCATTTGCTAGTATTACGCTTTACATGTCTTCTGAGTCGAAAGAGGTGGTTCTGCCAGAAATATATATTTTTTTATTTTAATTTCATTCAATGACGGTGTTCCAGCGAGGTTGCCTCGCAAGAATACTGTCATTAAATTTCCATTTTCCCTTCACCCACTTAGAGTCTATCACTGCCTTTATCATAAGGCAAACAAACTACGCAGAACGTAGTCGTTCATGAGAAATAAATAATTCATGAAGATTCAAGGTTTCTGGGATGTGACGCTGTCAGGCGAGTAGTTTCCAACATTTCAAATGATGATAATGCCTTAAAATCTTTGGGAATTGCTCACCCAGCAACACAGCATTATACCCCAGGGCACTTTAACCTGTAGAAATTCCAATGTGAGAACCTTGGTTGTTTCTGAGTAGCTCCCTATCTGGTCAAGAAGCTTTTCAAGTCTAATGGTAACATAAGGTTTTTAATTGCATTCACAAGATGGTTTTGCCCGTATATTGGCATATGTTAGAAGTTTTCGAACATTTAATTCTAAGATCATCTATTTGAAATGGGGAGGGGGGGTTTACTATTTGCCTTGGGCCTTGTTTGCACATGATTGTAATACATACACAAATGTTGTTACACTTAACAGCAGTATATTGTAGTAAATGTGAATGGGTATTTTTATTCTATGTGAGTATTAAAGGGTCTATAAGGTAAACTTCTAGTATTATTATGAGAAGGTATACTTAAATGTTGTGGTAACTGTCTGTTTTATAAATTACTGTGTTGTGTAAACTTAACGGCTAGAGTGTCATAGAAACAATAGGTAAATGAAGTGTTAAAATAATACCACTGACATTATGTTTTTTTTTTTTACAGTGGAATGAAATGGTTGGAACCTTTCAGAATGGAATTCCTTTGAGAAGGCATCGCCGTCATATAAAGGTGTATGATAACTGCTTCACAGGACAGGAAGCTGTGAACTGGTTTCAGTCTGTTCTTCAGAACCATATTTATTTGGGAAACATTGTAACAAGGGAACAAACAATTCAACTACTAAATAAATTCCTCAAAGCTGGTGTCTTTCAGAATATAAATGCAGTTACTACATTTGATCCTCATTATCAGTTTCTCAAAGAAGGGGATCTGTATCAGTAAGTGGATATGGAACACTTTTCTGCATAGTTTTAAAAGTGGTGTGTAAATGTAGATGATAAACTATGTAAATGACTTACAAGAATGAATGTTTCTTTTTTTGCGATCTTGGACATTTTAGACTCATCTCTTATATACTTTTACAGTCTCAGCATACAGTAAAACTTTTTGAAACAGTAAAGGTATCCAATTATTGGAATACTTGTTACATGAACACTGTTTTCTTAAAGTCTTGCAAAATTTAAGTGTTAGGAAATTATACATCACTATTCAGTTACAGTGGAATCCTGATTTAAGGCTTGTCAGATTAAGACTTTGCCACATTTTATTTTTTATGTTTTGTTGTCATTGCCATAACCTTGTATAATGTATAATTTTTCTTGATTTAAGGTGTCTTGGTTTTAGTTTCTCCTGCATTTAAGACATAAAATTTCAGGTCATATGTCATTTCGGAGTTTCAGTTTATGTTTACAAGTCTGGAGTATTGGTTGTGTCCACATTACCATGATGAGATGCAGTGGGAGTGAAGCAATGTCAGAATTGATTACAAACTAATGTAGCAGTGTCCTATCACTTGTCATGTGTGACTGGGAAAAAAGCCTGTAGCAAGATTTTATTGATGAAGTTCTCTCTGTCTCCCATACAACAGATATATCATATACATATAAAATGTATTGAAGAACAGCAGCATTAGATTTCAATTCAGAGTGAATATAATGTTTCTGTACCCATGGTAGTAATTCTTGGTTTGACTCTGACACATTCCTCATTTAAAATTTTACAGAATTTAAGGTATAAAATTCTTGTCCCCAAAATGAATCTTAAATGGGGGTGCTACAGTATATGAATAAGACCACGTGTCATGTTTTGTGTAAAACAGCATTTGCAGCAGAGAGAATTGATGCAGCTTTTTCACGTAATGGACTACAGCATTCTGGAATCAAATCCCCAGAATTTTAGAGCTGCTTTTTCCCATTACTGGTGACTGGTGTATTTGTACCTTCCCCACTTCCGTATTTCACAGACTTTTACGTTTGTAGATCCCTCATAGTATCAAAAAGCTATGAGTAAGTTGGTTTTTCACTTTCAAGTGTAAAAGACATGAAAATGGATGATTCACAGAGAGCCTTGTACAGTAACATGTAACACCAGAATTTTGACAAGGTGTGCTGTACATTTTGATGCTGCAAATGTGTTATGTATAGTATTTTGTAGGAAGGAGTGATATAATACTATAGAAATATGAAGTATTTGAATTTGTTTAACAGTATGTTACAAGAGTACTATTTTGAACAATATGACTTATTGTTTTATTTCCATGAAATTGTGTTTTAGAATTGTGAAAATTACAGATAAGCAGGAATAATAAAATTTTCATGTACTGTGCCTGCCAAAATTAGACAAGAAAGTAATTAACAAAAGTCATATTCCTACGGTAAGAAAGTAGCCAAAGAAAGGTACAAAAATTACCGTTATATTTGTTGAAATATGGCTTATCATAAACATTAGTTCAATTAGAATTATTTCCCCTACAATTTACAGTATGTGATGTAATTTGAATAGCATTGTGATGTGCTTTCCATTTTTACTTCCCCATTCTTAACTCTACAGACACTTACATAGGCGTTATTAATGTAAATCTGTACAGTAAAACCTTGTTAATTGAAACTTGGTTAATTCAAAATATGGTATAATTTGAAGCTGGATATGTTCCCTGGCTTTAAACACAGGATTTTATGTACCTTGTAATATGGTTGATTTGTATTTTGAAGCTACTGTACAACCCCTTGATTGGTCAAAGTTTAATAATTTGAATGCGGTAAAGCTCGAGTTGTCTGAAATCTGATAATCTCACACTCCCAGGAGTCTGGCATTAAAATGGGCAGTTGGGGGGCTAGGGGTGTCCTTTTAACATTAGCCGAACTGAACAATATGAAATGGAACAGAATTAGCTCATCTCATGTGAACTCAACCTGCCATTTACTATTGATAGTCAGAGGTCCTTGTACTTTCTTGTCTGTTTTTGAACTGTGTTAGGGTATTTATGCATATCCTGTTCTAATGATGATGTCAGAGGTGAAAGTTGCTGGTGGTAGTAAAGGTTTGAGGAAAAGCACAGAACAGTTACATTAACAAAGAAATTAGATGTTTTAATGTTGCTCTGGATTGTCCTTTCTGGAAGATTCACATAAAAATTTGTTATTTTTTGACACTGGACAAACCTGGAACAAAGGTCAATTGAGTCGCACTTTAAGAAACAATATACTAGTACCAAAGTGTGGCAAACTTGAATTATTGTTCCCTAGCTCGTGTTTTTGATTTACAGTGTATTGAATTGTATAGTAAAAAAGGTAAAGTGATCCCGTTATAGGCCTGGTGTGGTCCAGAGGGTGGGTAGAGGTGTTGCTCTACACTTCCATGACTGCGGCAGTAGAAGGGGGTGAGTGGTCAACAGCACGCCCTGGTTGCACTTTACCCCCGGGAAAGATCCACCAGTCGCTCTACCGACTGAGTTACCTCGCCCACATTGAATTGTATAGTAGTTGTTTAAAAATAACTACAAGAAGGGGATATAATTACTCAGTTAAGTAAAGAATCACTACATAAAACATAATGTTAGGACTTCAATCATGTAACAGGTGTGCATTGAAAAAATTAGAAAATTTAAGAAACTCCCTGCATTTTATGGAATCTGAAGGTTCATTACCTCATTCAGAAGTGCCTAAGTCTGTCCACTGGTCCCTTTTCCTCAGATCTCCCTGCCAAAACCTGTATGCATTTATCCTGTCTTGCATATGTACCACATGCACTGCCTGTCTTATTCTTCGTGATTTGATCACCCAAATAATGTTTGTAATCATGAAACTCCTCATTACTTAGTCTTCTTCACTCCCCTGTTACTTTGTCTGTCTTAAGCCCAAATATCTTTCTCAGCACCCTATTCTCAAACACCCTAAGCTTATGTTTCTCTCTCAGTGTGAGAGACCAAATTTCACACCCATGCAAACAGGCAAAATTATAACTTTGTATATTGTAATCTTTATATTTTTTGAATTAGGAAATTCAAGATCACATTATCCAAATTCAATTTTTTTGGTTCCAAGCACTTCAAATCAACAAGGTTTTATGGCAGTACTCTAGCATTAATTGAGAATAATATAATTTTCTTACTGTATAGCCTGTCAGATGTCAGCAGTACTAGACTCCCTCTTGCCAGTAAATCACTAAATATTCCACCAAAAAGTAAGCTGAACCAGTGGTCTGTTAAGAATACAGATGGAGTCACAAAGAAAGACATTACGACTTCATGCAGTCGATCTGAAATGGCTGAAGCACAACTAGATGCACGTCACACAGTAGGTCTTCCAACTATCAGTAATTCTGTAATGCAACCAACAGATAATGAACGGAATTGCCCTGTATCTGCAGAAGAGTTTAGACATGCTTTACCACTGCCTCATCAACATACCAGAAGCAAAAGTTATGTTTGTGCTAGACAAAATATGCAGTGTGGAACAAATTACCCAAAGACCACTTTCACTCAGGAGCAGAAAGAGTATGCATTTGTGCACAGTAGTATCTACAATGTTCCATATGTGGAAAATCTGAGTCATCATGGAAGGTATTTTGAGCACTATAAAATTAAAAATTCATCTGCTTATGAGAAACAGGTCAAAGAAACATCTGAAACCTCTAGTAAGGAGCATTGTGCTTTATCTGGTGAGCAAGAAACAACAGATAAAGGGCATATCAGGAGTGGGAAGACTAATATAAGCAGCCTGTATAATTCGAGGGATAGAAGTAAAGATCTTGGTAGTCCCAAATCTTATACAGACTCTTGTAAGTGGCTTCAGCCACTTACCTTTGAAAGCATAGACACAAGTGACATGGAAAAAGGAAACTGCATTTCACAGCCTTGTGTGCCTTCTGCAAATGTGGGTTACAAAAACTTGGAAAATTTTACAGTTGTGCCAAAATCTCAGACAATCCAAAGGAATTCAAGTGTGGGGCAACCAAAACTAGACCTCAGTAAACCTTCTGTAAACACTGAAAATCATGATTCAGGGAAGTCTGTTCAAAATGAAAAGATTCCACATAGAAGTGTAGATGTAAGTGGCTTGACAAAGCCACAACACAGTGAGGTAAACAACACTACTGTAAGGAGAAACCCACACATAAAAGTAAATAATATTGCTTTTTGTGGAGAAAATATCATGGGCCATTGTGGGTCTGAGGATGGACAACAGATGGCTTATTATCAGACATCGACCTCACAGGTGAAGTGTAACCAGAATAATGTAACTGCCTCTAGGACGCAGGAAGAAAGGAATCCATTTAGAACATCCGCAAGTTTGGAATTTTCTGGGTCAGGTTGCGATGATCCTGTTACCACAGCAAGTTCTGAGCCTCCTCAGCTGTGTGAAATTGGGGCGATTTGGAAGAAAGTAGTCTTGACTAGGTAAGGCACTGATTGAATTAATACACAGGGTAGTGCAAAAGTACCAGCATGGCAGTATGTTTATGATAAATACATGGTTCACATGCAGGCCATGACACTGCTTACTCATGTACTACCTGCACTCAGATCTTGAGGGAGCCACTTCACATGACCTAACTTAAAACTTCAGTCCTACTTTTGCACCACCTTTTGTAACAGTATGAACCACAAAATACTGACCACAAGAAATATGAATTAATTGTATGACAACTTTTGAGTAAACTGATGTGTAGTGCTCCAAGTTCAGTCTGAGGACTTTGGCACTGATATCTTACTGTATATAATAATACAGGCAAAAGAATGAAGCATGTTTTAGAATAATTTATTATGTTACTGAAATAAAGCATGTAATTGTTTAAAATGTATTGTGTTTGTTCTTTCTTATTGTTAAATTTTTCACAGAACTGATTATAAATTCCAGGTTGGAAAAGCACACACTGGGGTGGAAGATCCCAATCAGGTATGAGTTGCAGACCATTCCAGGTGAGTGGCTTTCTGCAAATGCATCCAGTGAAGTCCGTCTTGACTCCCACTTCCCCCAGTCTCTGGTGGCTGCTATGAATTGCCTTGTGCATTGTAAGTTTATCTACAGTGGTAATATCCATTGCATGCTTGTGAATTGCACTTTTTTGCAAATTATTCATTGAAATTTCCTTTTACAGGGCCCCAAGCTGTACCAAATGAAATTCTAACAGCATTTAAAGAACATTACTTCAAATTGCAAGAACCTCTGACCACGTTTAAGTTGTACAATGTATTGACAAAAGTATTTCTATATGTTGCAACTGGCAACTTAGCCGTGAGTAACGGGATGTTATCAAGGCAATCTGAATTGAGTACCAATGGTCTTCTAGGCATGGTATTGCCACCTAACTCTTGTTTTGAAACTGCATTTACATCAGATAATCCTGTAACTCGCATAGTGCCTCAGCGTTGTGTGGACACATTACATTTTTCACAGCACAGACAACACATTAAGAGTGTTTCACTAAAGAGAATGTCAAGTGCTCCAAACTTGCATGAACCATTACAGAATATTCAAGCAGCTCAGAAAGGGAGCAGGCAGTCTGGAACAAAGCGCCAAATAATTGGTGGGAAACGTGCCGTTAAAATGACTAATAGGAAAGGTGGCAGGAGAGTGAGATTAGGAGTGGAAGAAGACAGGAAGCTGCACCATTTTCGTAGCAAGTCAGGTGGTTATGTGAACCCAGCTCTGTCTAAGTCTATTGATGATACTGATACTGATGATTTTATAGACACTGGTAAGATTCGTGCACAGTACAACATTGACCCCGAACAGGAACTTGATTATGTTGCAGCTTTGGAAAGTCTGAACACCTTAATGAGATGCAGTCGTCGTGATAATCCTTCTGTTACTGTGAGTATATTTTGGTTTTATCCAAAAAAATTAATTGCTACAATTTGTAAATGTGAAAGACACTGTCTGAAGAGAAATATTAAGTCATATAAATTAGGGGCTATAGTGGGATCAACAAAAGTATTTCCACGAACAGGGATACCTCATCATAAAAAAAAATGTGATTTACCAAATCAACTTTAATTTTGACCCTCTAGCATCAGGTGTGAGCTTTCCATCTTATGTTAATTTTGTGCATACGAAGAAAGAATGCAGAGAAGTAATCTTGATATATGATTGATATTCTAGTGACTATATTTTTCTGAGAATTTGTATGATTTAATCAAAAGTAATTCCAGTGGGGTGCAGAATGTGATACTGCTGCCTAATCCATGAAAATGATGCATTTACAGACTGAAGAAGTAGTTGTTCCACTATCATTATTGTTTCGAGGTTATTGAAGAATGTGGTATATGTTCTCAGGTTCACAGGCAAGGTATAGGTTTAGAGGTGGACATAGACCAGAATGGGAGTCAAAGCAGTGAGAGCAGTTCTTACTACACTGCAGTGTCCAGTTCAAGTTCAGAAGCCAGCTCGCGACGTAGCAGTGGTGTGTTGGTTGACAGCTTGGAAAATCTGAATACAGGTATTAGATATGTGGTTATCAGTGTCTCTTGTTTCTCATACTACTTTATTAAAATTCAAATCCAAACTTATGTCTTCTGAAGGTTTAGGCCTTTACATCCTGTTCTGAGTCTTCTGCTGATCCAGCCACTTTTGAGTTTTCCCAGCATTCTTTCTTCCCTGAGGTCTACTGTCATTGTAGGCAGTCTGTTGATTGATGTTACAAGTACATGACTGGACCACTCATTATGGATCCAATTATGTAGAACAGCAACAGTTTGTATAAAGAAATGTTGTGTAATATGCCCAAATGTAGAATTTACTTGACCTCAAGAATGAAGTTTTAATGCGAACAAGTGGATCCATTCTAGTATGCAATAAACCAATTACTTCTAGTTTTCTGTTGCTTTTGAAACAGTAGCATTAAGTGTTTAGCATGTATTTAGCAAAACTTGACAGCTTCACAGTCAAATAAATTCTGATTTAGGCCAACATGACTGCTGTATTACAGTTATTTAAATCACAAAATTTATTCCTGTAAGTGTACTATGAGTGTGGTACATACTTCACCCATCATGTTTGGAACCCATTCTATGCCCTTTTCAAAAGCTGGAGTGCTCCGAACAGTTATCTACATTGTCAACATAGATGTAAGCACAAATCTTGGAGTAGGAAGTGCATCAGTAATTGTCATTACACTGCATTTGCTGATGGATGGGGTGTATCATAATTGTCTTGTCCTTGCTGGGATTGTGCATTTGAATTCTGTAGGGAGTTTGTGTGTCTGTCTCTTGTGAGTGTTGTGTGTTGTCAAGTACAAGTCTCTGTGTCGGGATGATCACTCATCCAGAGTAGTTGTACCAAGTGTCTGCGTGTGATTGTGAAGCCAAGATAATAAGTAGGCCCTGGCCCACTAGGGGCTGTTGCATCGTGGGGGAGTGGGGAAGTACAGTTTGTTTGTGTGTGTGTGTTGAACAAGCTTTGTGTAGATGGGAAACCAAACAGTTCAGCAGAATGGAGGACAAAGGCCTTCTAGTTGCCTATTATCACTTTTTCTCTGTTCTTGGTCTAGATGGACTGGTGCATATGAACATTGGGGAAAGTGGAGAGAAATTGATGGTTACTATCATACAACTCCTACTTTTGTGCATTCCAATGTATAACCGCATCCAGCTTCAGTATCTTCTGCACTTCATGAATCAATGGAACTTGCACCACTCCCTCTGTGCTCAATCCAATGTATGTATCATACATATACACTTTATAGGTTCTTAATTCTGGAATTGTTTACTGTGCATTTTATTAATTTGCTTTAAGAACATCCAAATATTAAAAATATTATTTTGGTTATGGTTTTGAAGTTATAAAGTAATACCTGATATCCTGTGTGTATCTTTGTCCATAATCATATTTAGGTCTCAGCAACTTCCTTTATATATGCTTGTATTGTAATGTGTGAAAACTAAGGCTGACAAGTAGAAAATTTTAGAATATATTCATTAATATTCTGTCCTACTGCCATGTTTTTGTTTCTGTAAATGGTAACTTGTACTTGGACTAGGTATGAGGGTCTTTGTTAACACAGTTTTGACATATGTTAATGTCAGGATGCAGGGAAAATATTAGTATAGTATGATTCAAACTCTGTCGGTAGGCACAAGTAGAAATATCTTGCAAGTAGAATTTTTGTCTGACTGGTGAACCAAGCCAACATTTTCTTATGCCTGTCCATGTTACTGTATAAAAGTAATGTATGTCTCTTTGCACTGTGAGATGTGTGTGCTGATTTTGTATATTAATTTACACTTTTCTTAATATTTTTTGAATTAATAGTGATTTTTCCTATTAGGTTGTAAACATATTCACTCCTACAATTTTACGCAGTGAAGGTGAAGCCAATTTTGACGTCGCTTTTGCACGCAGTATTGTGTATTTCCTTGTGTCTCACCATGAATTAGTGCTCAGTGTACCAAGTGATCTGGAGGCAGAAGTTCAGTTTCTTGTAACCACACACCAAAGGAACATTGTGAGTTCATTTATTTGTATGTGCATGTAAGTAAATTTATGCTTGGGAACGAGAAGTGTTGTGGATGCAAAGGATGGGATTTTTTTTTTAATATCTTTATGGCTGGAGGGTATAAAGAAGTAGATTTGAGATTTCACATTTGATGTCTGTAAAAAACTCAAAAGGTTTTCGGTTGATAAGCACTACACTTTAATTCGTGTAATGTCAACATTTATTATTCGATCAGTAATGACAGGTATTTGTAAGTTGTAACTTGATTCATCGTTTCTCTCTGACATGCCCACCACTGTGTATTAACACACACAAATTTCCATAATGGTGGGGGCAAAACACTGCTGCAGCAGAAAAATATGAATATTGTATTTCTGTACCATACAAATTCAAATCAGAAATCAGTAAAAGTGTAATGACAATACGTCTTAGGAGGCTGGTACTACAGGGGGTTCTTATTTCTTCTATGCAGTGAAACCTCTATCCATATTTTTAAAGGGACAGTTATAGAAAATTGACAAACATGGAAAAATGGCAGTTGCAGGGAAGCACTAAATATGTCATAAACATGAGAAAACAACAAAAGTGACAGTTATAATTTTACACTAAGACATGCAAAAATAATGAATAAATAACAAGTTACTACGGTACCGGTGTCTTGATCAGTTGTTTCCAGAAAAATCTGTCATTAACAGCTCTTAAGGAGCAGTCTCATATCTGAGCCAAAACAATGCCAATTGCAAATTCAAAATGTTCTCCTAGACGTGCACACCAAAGCTGTGTTCCTGAAAGAATGATTTAACAATTTTGTAACACCGTGTGTACTTTGGAAAAACTTGGTACTTGTTCAGGCTTATGTTTGTCTCCCTCTTTTTCATTATTACCTTCTCCCTCATGATCATCGTATGATGATCAACACCAGACGTCTGCAAATGGCATCTCATTGTCTGCGGATACATAAGAACTGAAATCAATGTTCCTCTCAGCATGTAGGCAAATCCAACCATCATGGAAGTCATCATTTTCTTATTCAGTACTGGAATCCAAGTTGCCTTGTATGGGTGTTAAGTTCATGCCCTTAGTTGCACTGGTAAAAAAATTGTTCAATGTTTGGCTGCATAACTTGTTACCAGATTGCTACAATGAAATGTATCACCTGCAAAACATTGATTTTCAGTTCAACTTCATTTCCGGACTCTTTCACTGCTTGTAAACAACCAGCACACTTACCCACAAACAACTAAATGTTTTACCTTGTACACCCATAGTAACATCCAGTGCCTGTAAAATGCTGTGGAAGTGGTTGTGGTAAACCACACTTTTTATTTGCTTTGTATTTCATGGGAAGTTTTTTATGTTCCTTTAAAAACAATATACTTTGAGTGATTTTTCAAACATGATAGGCACCAGTTTGTTACTGCAATCACTGTTCAGACACAGTAGCACTCTTAGTGTATCTGTGGGAGTTTCCTCCCTGTGGCAGTAATAGTGGCAATACTAAATCATACAGCTGCCCAGTGCTGAACTCAACAAGACAAAGTGAACAGGCTGATGTGGAAAAATAGTAACTATGGATCAGGTGCTAACAGTTGCAAATCATTGATTTGAGGTATCCCTCCATGTGACTGAGGCCTCTACATCATCCCTGCTTCTCCATTGCCATTGGCCAAGTCATGACAACATTTTGTAAGTACTGTTACAGGCAGCAGTTAAATTGAAAGGTACTTGAAAGAGAAATATGGTTAGAGGCTTCACTTTATTTATTGAAAATTTCATCCTGCTCTGTTAACATAAGAATATTTTTGTTTTTAAGTGCATTTGCATTCCGTTGGTTGCACATGGAATATGTTCAGTAAATCATTATTGAATTTAGACTGTCTTGAGATGTGTTGTATTATTCTAATTCGGTGCTCTTTTAAGATTTGACTTGATGTCTTCACCCTTTACTGTTACTACTTACTGTAAGTTTGCTTTATTTTCTAGCAACAGCAGTACAGCAAATGAGATCAGTTATAAATCAGTTGATAGGACTGAAAACACAGATTGTATGTTTGTAAAAATGGAAATTTATTAAAATATGGTGAATCCCATTAAGATGATTTTGGAAAAATTAAACCAGTCTTAGTGATGGAGAAGTTTTTTTTTTTTTTTTTGGTACTTCTGTATCAAAATGCACATTCACTTTACTCGGATATTATTCCATAAAATCTTCATAAAATTATTTATTTTCACCATCAAACTTCATTGTTATATGTTACCTTTTTTGACACATTCTTGAATAACTGATAGATGGACAGGCCATTTTTGCTGGAACCATTCCTAATGTACTTGTTCTATTATTCCCCTCCCTCCCCCTCCCCCAACTTTTACTGGCTTGGCTATTCAATTCAAGACAGTTTGTTGTGTTTGAATATGATATGACCATTTTTAAAGTTGAAATATACATGCCAAGTCCTTCAGCAATATATGTGTGTGAGAGCATTTGGAGCTATATACTGGTTTTTATTGTAGTAGCCAGGCTGGTCACGTATACAGTAAGATGCCCAACAAGAATAAAACATGTTTTTTGCAATGTGAACTAAGCACGATGTGTACATAAATTTTCCACACAGAATACTTAAAATGATCTAAATTAAAGTAAAACAGTCACAACATGCTCTGTTTAACCCACACTTCACTATGCAGATTGCCCATGTACCTTGCAGTTGTATCACAATTTTAAGTTTTGTTAAAATATAAGAATAAGACACATATTTGCACCTGCATCCTTTATCAGCTGTCAGCTGTAATGTAAAAGTGATTGACAAAGGCTTGTATTATCACAGTGATCCCTCAAACACTAACAAGATTCGCAGACAGTCCGCAAAATCAGTAATACAGCGGATGACACACATTAAAATTAAGCCTGTGAAATGCACCTGTCTCAAAAACTATCTTGGAGATTAGTCTTAAGTAAATGGGTATGACTTTGTCACTGTATAAAACAGATGAATGGCAAGTTGGGGAGATTGTTTAAGATTTTAAGGTATCAAAGTGTACTGAAGGGTTAAACCGTTTGTACTGTCATGTAATTTTTGTGTCTCCTAGGCAGGAAAACTATTTAAATGGAAAATTTATTACAATGATGATTGATGATGTGTATGTTAATCATAGTGGAAAGCTTTTGTACTAAAATTCTAATATCTAAAATGCAGGAAAATTTCTTCAGCAGCATAATCTTAAATGAATCTGGTTGTACTTCATTAATTCTTGTTTTGCTGGCAACCATCAGTTTTATTCTATTTGTTACATTGTCAGAAGTTATCACCCACAAACTGAAAATCTGGTGGCAATAATAGCATGAATGTGTCAGAACTGTTACGCTACATATCCCAACTTGATAGACTTCAGTTCCTCACAACACTGTTCCAGGAAATTGAGGTCTTCTGGGTTGTGACACAGTGTTGGATGAGTAGTTACTTATGTTTTGAATCATTGTAGTGTCTTTGAAGTGTCAGGAACTTCGCACACATTGAGAGAGCATTATATCCCAGAAGACCTGAACTTGTTACCTATATACTGATGGGTTACATTACTCCCCCCCCTTTTTAATGACCACTTTTCTGTCTGTACTGAACTGAGTTTGCATCACAGTGGGAGGTGTTGTTGAAAGTGTCATAAGGTACTGGGTGATATTGCAGGTTAATCATAAAGAAAGCAGTGTGACATATTGCCAGCAAGTATCAAGTCAGCAGTTTGAGCATCAGAGAGTGACAGGTTCACACCTTGCTCTCTCAGAGCTGCTTGAGCAAATACTTTCAGACTGCAAGATGGCCCCTAAAGAGAAAAGGAAACGTTTAAGAATGGTGAGTGAAGCAGCATCTCTACTGGAACTGCTAGTTCTAATTCATTTTCTCTTGTTATTGAGTTGTACTCATACATATAGACTATAAATGGTTGCATAATGTAATTTATGTAATTCACTATATATCTGCAACAGTGTATGTAAATATGGAAGTACATTTTATTTGGTTCCCTGAGAATAGCAGCTTTATTGCATGGGAAGCCAACATCTAATGGGAATTTAGAGCACTTTGAGACTCCTGAAGGCATGTCCAGAAGGTTAAGAATTAGGAGTTAGTCGGGGGAGTTTTGCAGCCATAATTCTCTGCATTACTTCGCAGTGGGTGTTACAGTTGTTTGTGGCAAGTGAAATATATGATTTTCTAATGGCTGACTTGAAGCAACAAAACACTTGCTTTACAGTTTGCTTCAGTCTTGGAAAGTGAATTTTAAACACAGGAGTCAAAACACGTATCTTCTCCATATTTGAAGAAAGTAAGGCAACTCAGTTCCAACATCAAGAGCAAGGTGGTTATCTTTTTTGACTGTGATAGCATTGTTCATGAAGAATCTTGCTTCTCCAGGCCACATGGTTAACCAGAAGGTTTGACAACCTCTGAAAGTGAGAGTCTGCCGAAAACATCTGGAACGATGGCAGAACTGTGGTTTGTTGATTCATCGTGACTATGTACTGGCATACACACTGCTTGGTTAGTGCTACAGTCTTTGGCCACTGAAACACTTGTGGCTTTCCACCCTAGTTACTTGCTGGTTTTGGTGTTGTGCGAATACTTCATCCCAAGAATTAAATTATAGCTACAAGAGCAACGTTTTCAGGATGTCCCTGAAATTCAGCAACACCCACTGACAATCATACATATGATTAAAAAAGAACATTTCCAGTGTTGCTTCCAACATTGGCAGAAGCGCTGGATCTGTTCGATAAACTTGGAAGGGCCCACTTTTAAGAATTATCAGTAACAAAGGCAAACATATATCTTACCACTGACTCTGAATTCCTATGCAATACAGCTCCTCTGGCAAAATTCATGCAGGGACATGATCAAATGGACACCTGTAGTGATGCAGTTTTCCTCCTCCTCTCCCAAACATATCAGTCTGGTAAGGTAAAAAAGGTAAAGTAAAATTCACCCTATAACAGGCCACAAAGGCCCAGAGGTGGAGTAGAAGTATAGCTCTACTCTTTCTTTAACCTCGGCACTAGATAGGGGTGGGTGGTCAACACCATGCCCCTGGCACTTTACCCCCTGGGAAAGCCACAGTACCCATTGTATAGGAGGCTGGTTGGGCCCCAGGGCCATTCCGGATGGGTGTGGAAAATCTCGCCCCCACTGGGATTCGATCTTGGGACTGTCCAGCCCATAGTGAGTCGCTATACTGACTGTGCTATCTCGACCCACCGTCAATCTGCAATTATTTTTATGGTGTGTGATTTTTAAGATTTTTATTTCTTTATTTTAATATATGGGTTAGTGCCACGTATAGTATTGTGTGGTGTCAAAATCTACAGGAACAAAATGTGTACAAATTAGAAGCAATGAAAGTGTCATGCTTTGAGATATAAAGTGTGTTTTATCTCACAAGAGTTCCTCATCGTCAACATATATTTCTTCATTTCTTTTATTCAGATCTGAGTCAAAGGATATCTGTTTTGGTGAAAAGAAAATATTTATTTATGTCACACAGAAAACCTACAATATTATGACCTTCATGGTGTGTCTGTTCCAAAATCTGTTCAGTCCATTGTGTGGTTTTTTGTTTTTCACAGTTGTATTGACAGAACTTAAGAGAGAAGAATACTGTATCTTATTTATTTTTTAAGTATGGCTATTATTATTGTTACACTGTGGATAATGCTTTGTTTGCCAACATCTACAGTGTAGAGAGTCTGCACTGTGTTATGGCTCTGTAATTTTTTCTATTGTATTTAAATGAGTATTGTATTATATTGCAGTTTCAAGAATCATATCCGCATATTTATCATCGTCGGTTTCCTGACTTTACAGTGCAGGATAAAGCTGAGAAAAAGCAAGGTCGTGGACTTCTGAGTTTAGCGACCCTTTCCCGTCTAAAGAGCATGCGTGTGTGAAAAACTTCCTGTCAATACTACTTTTTGTTGAGTTTGTGAAAGTAGTGTAAGTAAAACTGCATGACTGACTTTTCTTTACATTGAGTAAAATGATCAGCATGGCACACTGCATTGCAAACAATGAACTGTAGTCTTGAGAACATTAAGAAATGTTAGTCATAAGTTTCACAAATCAGCATTTGCCATGTTACAAAATATACTGTATAGTTAACCATGATAACGGTTTTTTTTTACGTTATACTCATTGTATTCTTGTAAAAGGTTACACTTTATTCCCTTACCTTGTAATCTGTCACTTTGATTTCATATGACATTCTTGTACATTGGAATGGATATTGGTTACTCAAAGAATAATCTACATGTGAGGAAATGCAGTGGTTACTACAAAATAACAGTGACTGTATTGGCTGGGTGGGGGGGAAAGAGTGACTCCTGCAGAGGAGGCCAGGTAGGAGTGTCACATTGTACAATCCATAACTAATGAGTCTTTTCAGAGTGCTGTAACTGTTCTTATGCTCTTCTTACAAGGATGCATCCCTATACCATTAACGGTTGTGCATAAGAAAACAAAAGCAATAAGTAATCTCTGTGGCTTTATGTAGTATCATGTGAACCTAGGGTCATATCTGGGCAGGTGGAACTTCTGGTCGTGCTTCTCAAAAATTTTGAATGTAGCATTAAAGTCTATTGGTTACAAGAAGCATTTTTAGACAGAAGTATTCTAATCAAAGGTCCATAATTATTTTAACATTAGAAGCTCTCCTGTCTTATTACACTGGATAACAAAATAATTCATATTTTTTGTCACATGAACTAAAGGAGATAAACCCAACAGTATATTTTGCACTGAATTCAAGTACATAGTTGGTTTTTAAGTGACAAGCAGTTGAAGTTTGAAGAAAACTTGTATTAACATTGCATTACAGGCAGTATATACATTACCTAAGAAATAACCATAGATGACACTATGCTATATTTTGCCTGTGGAGTGTCTCTTCTAAGTGTCCAGCAATAATCGGCCAGCTTACGGGGACACCACTTTCCTTGGTACCACTTTTCCATGGTGGAAATGTCCTGGGGAAATTACTGTTCGGGCCCATCGCTTAGTGCCCCGAGATTTCCTGGGAAGAAGTCTAAACGAAAGTCTAAGAAATGCACCTTTAAGGAAATATTACACCCCATAATTTTGTAGGATTGTACAAGATCAGCCATCATATCATGTTCATTTTCTGCCTTATGATTTCCCAAAAAATTGGTAGTGACATTTTTGAATGATTTCCAGTTGCTGTATCCAATTCACTTAACTGGTCTTCAAATTTTACGTCCTATATTGACCCTGTTATTTGAGGTTCAACAAAAAATACCCCTTCTTTGATCTTAGCGTCACTCTTCATATACATAAATCCAGCACTATTTTGATTCTTTGCGTTGATGAAATGGGTCCAAGTTTGATGCGCAACAGAGGTAAACTTTTTTTCAGGATCGATTAATGGAGTATTTTTTACATTTTTCTGTGCTAGAATATGTGCTTCTTGTTTAGGCCCCTGTTATCGGATGTAATGTTGTTTTCTGTCCCTACTATCCCACTCATACTGGAAGTAACAAATCTTTGTGTAGCCAAGCAAGAGAGCAGTGACCTTTAAATCTCCACAAATGTTCCAATTATATTTTTCATACTGGATCTTTTCCAAAAATAATTTCATATTTTCATAGGAGTTTTTCATGTTTCGGAGTGGGCTAGGGGTACAGATGGGAAATTATTCCAATTATGTAGAAGCACAACTTTTATGCTAATTTTTGAAGAGTCAATAAACAAACGCCTTTCAGTTGGATTGTGTTGGTGTCCAAGAGCTTCCATAACAGAGCAAACATCATTACAAAGTACTGGATCGTTTTCTTGAGAGAAAAAGTTTTTGAATTTATTTTGGCAATTTCAAAAGACGTCTTGGTGGAGAAGATTCCACCCTTTAACTCTGGAACCTAAGAGTTCAGCTTGTTTTTTAGACAAATTGAAGTCACAAACATTGTTAAGATCTGTTGTCAATAAAAGGGGTTCAGATGAGGAACAACTTCAGGGGTTGGAATGCAATCAACATTGTCCCATTCTTTCTGTCCATGATCATTAGAATCAGAGTTGTCATCACTAAAATTCAGATTCTGCAGAGGAGGTGGTTGGACAACCCTTCACTGTGTGGGAAAGGTCTCTTTGCAGATGGCAAATCTGGATATTTAACTGTATGTTTGGATTTGGAGGTGATCCCTGTTGTTTGTGAAGCAAAAGTAACAATCAGATGTGTTGTCTTTAGGTTGCCTCCGAATCATGGGAATGGCAAAAAAACATTTGACACAAATCATTTACCCATCCGGTAAGAAGCCTCACACAAGTTACGTAACAAATATGAGGGGCCCAATGTTTATCTTGGTCACTCAATGTACACCCAAAATGAAGTTCATACCATTTCTTAATGGGTGGGGTAAAATTTTGTCTCTGAGATTTGTAGATCATTTACCACACACATAACAGAAGGTGTCAGGATGATTTAAGCACTTCCTGGACATGATGAAAATATAAGAAACACAATCCAGATACTAAAACTCTTCACTGAAAAGCACACACAACACTTGCAACTTATCATAACACAGTCCTGCACACCACTAACAGTGTAGTGTTCCGCAAACAGAGCTGACCGTTTGTTCCATGTCCCAACATGTCTGTACCTGTCTTAGCTTGCACAGTCTGGCTGTCTGTGATTGGGTTCAGATTTCTGCTGTTTTCGATGTGACAAAGTTTTCATACATTCACTCTGTTTAAAATAAAATTAAGTGCCTCAGCCACATTTAAAAATTACTTTTGGCTTGACAAAAAAAACTTAATTCACTAAAATTGCACCGTAAAAAATTCTGTCACACAAAAACTGTGGGTGGTAGAGCAATTCCAATATCATGCTTGAATTCAGGGTGGAAAAATACACGAACAAAGATTTATTTTTTTTATTTTATTTTATTTATTTATTTTTTTTGTGAAAAAAATTATGTTTACCAGTGTTACTGGTCTCCAGGTTGATTTATTATTTATTGAAATATTTTGTTTATTCTTAAATCCTAGACATAATTATTTTTGCATTTAAAATTATCATTCACAGGAAATACAGTCCTCATAGAGAAACCTGTTCTTTGTATTCTGTGTGATTTAAAATATGGAAGTAAAATTATGAAAGTTGACAGTGCAGCTTGTAAAATTGATGTGAACACTTCTTGCTTTATTGCCTCTTGGAAATTATCATTCATACAAGGTTTACTGCTGAGGACTACCCTGGAGAGATATGCCCATAGGTAAGGGTCCCTTGGGTACAAATCTGGTGACTTTTGATGGGTAACAAATCAAAGTGCATGCCACATATTTATTTACCATCAACAGAATACAAATTAGCAGGCCTTGCACATTTCATATTTTGTACTTCATTGTTAGTAACAATCATGTTATCAAGATCTAAAATCTCAGTATTCACAGCAAATTAAAACCTAAGTTACATATCATGTTGACCTTTATCTTAATGGGGTGGGTATTTAAATTTTAATGCACAGTTTATGAAAACCATATTTTTTGAACAGACAAAGATAAAATTGTGAATTAAATGCCATTCTGTGGGGGGGGGGGGGGGGGGGG
>Ga0209755_10002564_pt1 | contig 24695 bp, 21 predicted proteins | sample TergutCo191P1_FD_187301 | JGI IMG/M metagenome (GOLD analysis project Ga0209755, IMG submission 187301) | Cornitermes sp. P1 segment gut microbial communities from Petit-Saut dam, French Guiana - Co191P1 (SPAdes) (version 2) | ecosystem: Host-associated > Arthropoda: Insects > Digestive system...
GGGTAAATGGTGTCGCTTCTTTCCTGGCCGTCTCCCATTGCAAAGGCAGGAAGGAAACGCCGTCGGGATCCACGCCCTTGTAGATGATGGGCCACTCGATCCTTGAGATGCGGTACAGGCCCATGGAAAGGGAGCGGCGTTTGCGACCGAAGTTCCAGGCAAGCTTTTCCTGGGTCTGGATCATGTCCTTAAGCAGGGGATCGGTAATCGTCTTGCCCGAGGCGATAAAGCCGGCAAGGAAGGGCCGAACTTTCTGAACGCTGCTCTCAACCTTCACTTTCCGCCGGGCATTCTTTATGTCGCCGGGCTTCGAAAAAAACGGGTATTCAGGCATTTTGCTGCCGTTGTACACCCTAAGCTGGCGGGCGCAGCCTGCGGTTCCCCAAAGGTCGGGGCGGTTGGTGTCGTTGAGTTCGATTTTCAGGATCCGTTCCTCGGCAGAGTCGTCAATAGGCCAAGGCGAGTCAAGTTCCGCCTTGGCGCAGGTCAGGGCATCCTCGAATTCTTCCCTTGTGTTCCAGATGCGCTTTCCGCCGCAGGCCAAGTCGAAAAAGGATTGTTCGTTTACTTCTATTTTGGGCATTACCGTCTCTCCATTGGGGCTTCGTATTGATGTTAGGGTGTTTTGGCTTGCTAGGTCAAGCGGACAGCGAGTCTTTGCCATCCCCATTCACGTAAAGCAAAACCGTGACCGAAAAAACGTTCCCCTCGTATGCGATGTCCATGTACCCGTCGTACTTTTCCATGGCGCGGCGGATGTTCCTAAAGCCCTGCCCGTGGTCGCCGCCGGATTTGCGCGTGACTAGGCGCTTTTCCCTTGCGCCGCCTTCCTGCACGTATTCGACCACGCCGTCGAAGGAGTTTTCAACCAGTATGAAAAGGGCTTTACGACCGTACTCGATGTCCAGCTTTACCGTCCTTTCCTCGACCTGCGCCACCGCGTCAAGGGCGTTGTCCAGAAGGTTGCCCAGAATCGCCGCGATGTCGGTCGTTTCGATGTTCAGCGACGAGGGAATACAAAGGCGAATGTTCGGCTTGATATTGTCCCGCTTGGCGTTTCTAAGCTTGAAGTTAATGATACTGTCAAAGGCAACGTTTCCCGTGTCGCTGTACGCTTTCACTTTGCCCGCGTCGGTAAGCAGCCCGTCCAGGTGCTCGATGATTTTACCCGCGTTGATTTCATCGGCGAGCCCCTTCAGCACGGCAAAGTGGCTAATCATGTCGTGCCGGGCGGATTTCGTTTGCTCCGCCATTTCCTGCATTAGTTGGCATTGCGAAAGGTAATATTTCCTTTCCTGCGCGTGAAGCTCCAATTTCAGCCTGGCTTCGTAGGCCGAGGAAAGGGTGTTGTGCAGGTAGAAGACAAGAACGTTTATCCCAACCAAAATGAAAAGAACCGTAATTTTGGAGAACAGCGATAAGCCTTCCGCATATACGACTATGAACAGCACGATAATTGATGACAGCGGGATTACAAAAACCGAAACCCAAAAAATCGGCAGGACAATCACGTTTTTCCTTATGTTCGTGAAGTTTTGCAATAACAAAGCCACCAGCAGGGTAAGGACGGGGAAAAGAACCATTTCCATTAAAAAAAGGGTATCGGTGGATCTGTACTCGGCAAAGGGGGCAAAGGCCGAGACTAGCTCAATGCCGAGCACAATTGCTATCGCATAATATATCATCAAGCCAATAGCGGTTATGGAAACCGACGCAACAACCCTTTTTGTCCATGGCGCTTCGTAATTAATCGATATAAAGAATGCCGAAAGAAAAGCTATCACCGCACCCGCCACGGGCGGCAAGGATAAAACAAACGAGACCGTTAAGGCAACCGGATACGCCCAATATGAAAGGGTCCTTACACGGGAAGGCGTCCTTTTGTAGCCAAAAAATATCCGCATATAGGTGTGAATAGCCGGTATAACAAATACCGAACCGATGAAATATATTGCCACATAACCCATCCTACTGGATCCTCCGCCGTTTTAGAATCGCCGCATACTGTTTCCGCACGTCGTTTCTCCTGGTTTGGCTTATGGGCAGGGGGGATGGGTGGTACGCTATATGCAAGTCATTATACCTTATCTCCGTCACATAGTCATAGTTGACGGCAAAGGAAGCGTGTGTAAAAAGAAAATCGCACTCTTTTAGCTGCTTTTCGTACACGTCTTTCAGCGTGCCGTAAAAATCGTCTTCCTCGCCGTCGCAAAAATGAATGACAATTTTGCGATCGCGGGCCTCCAGATAGACGATGTCCTTTGTTCGCACGCTGTGCGTGGCGTGCCCTTTTTTGTAGACGAACTTCCCCTCCCCGAGCGGGGCGGCGATTTTCAGGTACGTTTCAACGGTCTTTTCTATTTTTTCGCGTGTCAAGGGTTTTATAAGGAAATCCATCGGGCGTATTTTAAACAAATGCATGGCGTACCTTTCCACCCACGAAATGTAAACGATGGAAACGGTGTTGTCCTTAAGGACTTCCCGTATCAGCCAGCCCATTTCCACGCCGTCCATTTCGTTTTCGGAAAACGCAATGTCGAGGAAAATCAAATCGTAGCGTGTGCCAGATTTCATAACGCGGCACAGATCGCTCACGGAAAGAAAGCCGTCGATTTCATGCCCAATGCCCAGCCCGTCAAGAATGTCGGTCAACACAAGCTTCATTTCGTCGGTTATAATTTCCTCATCGTCGCAGACGGCAATCCTCACCATGGAATCGATTTTACCACAAACGGCGGGTAAATGAACAGGAAAAAACGGGTGCGGAACGGGGTGCCGACCTACTAATTACTGCGAAAACTCGACTAATTACTGCAAGTTGGCAGTTATACAGTCAAAGCCAGTTTTTCACGAACCAGCTCGTCAATAATCTGGGCGGGGCTTTTGCTGTCTGCGGTCGCTTTGGTCACGAGGTAGTTGACGGTCAAGTTTTGCAAACCCAAAAGACGCAGCTCGCGCTGGCTGAGCCAGCCACTACCATCAGGGCCAAGTGTCACCTTGTTGTTGATGAAATAATCGCTCACGGCCACCGCTTCCTCTTCCGTCATCCTTGCCATATCCGTCTCCTAAAAATCCATCATCTCGAGGGTGCTTTTGCGCAGCTTCATGGCATGAAAAACGTAAATGCCGCCATCGTCCATGGGATTGTACAAAAGCTCAAGAGGGTTTCCGCCGCAGTCAAAACCAACCACAAGGTATTTCTCTGGAAATTCCCCAATCGCAAAGTCATGTATCCTAGTCTTAAGAGCACACAAGATGTCCTCTTTGCTTATGTTGTGCCGAAACGCCGCTTGATTGAACTCGACAACAACATCCATAAAAGGCAAATATAGCATGAGATGGGGGAAAAGGCAACGTGTGGACTGGCTTGTACGATGCCGACCTACTAATTACTGCGAAAACTCGACTAATTACTGCAAAAACCCCGAATCGGCCTTTTCTTTCGTTCGCTTTCCGGTAGGATTTCCTTGTAAATAAAAAGCAAAGCCCCTGGAATCGAAAGCAGTCTTGCCGGACACCCGCACGTCGTGCGTCGCTTTTCGATCCAGGGGGCTTTGCCATTGTATCCGCTCAAAGGAGGGATAGCAATATGAAGACGAGAAAACTCTGGAAGGCGATTGCCGTTTTGGCGGCAGTCGCTCTGGGGCTTGCGGTAACGGCCTGCGACGGCCCGACTGGCCCACAGCTAGAACACGCAAGCATAGGCCTGAGCGTAACGGAAACCCAGATCTTTGGCCCCTTTCAGGTCGGTTACGCAGAAGTAACACCGCTTACGGTAACAGTGACCAACACCGGCGACCAGGCAACTGGCGAACTGACCGTGACGCTTGACGGCGAAAACGCCGATGCCTTTGCGGCGTACCCTGCCACGATAGCCAGCATAGCGGTGGGCGGCAGCGCAAGCTTTACGGTAGGCCCAAACCATGGCCTGGTGGAAGGGACCTATACCGCCACCGTAACCGTTTCCGGCGAGCCCGGCATAACGGCGCAAAGCTTTGGCCTGACCTTCACGGTCAGCGAAAACATCCCCGCCCCGGATTTCGGAATCAGCCTGAGCGTAACGGGAACCCAGATCTTTGGCCCCTTTCAGGTCGGTTACGCCGAAATAACGCCGATTACCGTAACGGTAACCAACATAGGCACCCAGGCGACTGGCGCACTTACCCTGACGCTTGACGGCGACGACGCAGATTCCTTTGCAGCGTCGGCAATCTCGCCGAGCAATATCCCGGCCGGCGAATCCGCAAGCTTTACGGTCGGCCCCAATCACGGTTTGGCGGTGGGCCTTTACACGGCCACGGTAACGGTATCCGGCGGGTCGGGAATAACGGCAAGGAGTTTTGGCCTGTCCTTCGAGGTAACCGAGGACGCCCCCGCTCCGACATTCATAATCAGCCTGGACGCGCCGGTCTATCACCCCTTTCCCTACGCCCAGATAGGCTACTCCGCCGTAACACCGCTTACGGTAACAGTGACCAACACTGGGGACCAGGCAACTGGCGAACTGACCGTAACGCTTGACGGCGAAAACGCCGATGCCTTTGCGGCGCACCCTGACACGATAGCCAGCATTCCAGTGGGCGGCACCGCGACCTTTACGGTTGGCCCCATCATCGACCTGCCAGTCAGCACGCATACGGCGACGGTGACGGTTTCCGGCCGCGCGGAAATAACTAGCCAAAGCTTTGAGGTATCGTTCGAGGTAAGGCCGATCCCGCCGACATTCGAGGTTGACTTCAACACCCATGGCGGCACACCTGTTCCATCGACCCAGACGATACAGTATGGCCAAATGGCGACAAGACCCGCGCTGGACCCGACAAGGACGGGCTATATCTTTGTCGGTTGGTTCACCACAGCCGAAACCGGCGGCACGGAGTTTGACTTTGATAGCACTCCTATAACTGCGGACACGACCATACATGCAAGATGGCAGCCAGGTACCGGAGCCAAAGACTTTACCATCGACTTCGCCGACTTTACCAACCCGATACCTGAACCTGAAATCACCGGCCCGGATCTCAGCCTGCGGGACAACAAGGCCACGGGGGAAATCAGCATAACCGGGCTCCCGGAAAATGCGACCGTCAACTGGTTCTTCCAAAACGACCCGGTTGCCAACGGAACGACATTTGCCGACGGGACGGCAATCCTGGTCCTGAATCAGGCTCTTCACGGTGGAATGATAGGTACACATGCGGTAACGGTGGAAGTCCTTACCGACGGACGGCTGTACAGCAGGATCATTACCTTTCGGGTAATGCTGTAACACAGGAACACGAAGGAGAAACAAGACATGAGAAACATACGACCGATAAAAGGCATAACCCGCCTGGCAAGCCTGCTTGCCATCTGCGGTTTGCTTGTGCTGGCCGGCTGCCGGAACCCGACACAGCCTTCCATTGCGACGGAAAACGGCACCCTTTCGCTGACTATTGAAATGCAAAGCACCGAAAGGGCGATCATGCCCACAACAACCATACCGTACGACGAGATCAGGCTTAGCTTCGCGGACAGCAGAAATCCGGGAAACACCCTTTCCAGAATCTGGGGCGAGGATCCCGTAACACTTCCCGTTGGAACCTGGGACATGCGCGCCACCGCATACCTGAAAGACGCGGAGGGAGACCCCACCCTGGAAATGGCAAGGAGCGTTTGGATCAGGGGGATCGTGGTAGCCCCAGGGCAGACCACGACCCTTAGCGAAACCGTAACGCTTCTTCCCATCCCCGAAGGAGAGGGAATGTTCCGATGGGACATAGGCTTTCCGGCGAGCGCCGTCCGTGCCGAAATGGAGGTACGGGAGATTGACGGGGACGGATACGAAAACGAAACGCCGTATTGGTACGATGACTTCGATCTTACCGATCCCGAGCTTGATGGAACGCTTGCCGGCGAAACACCTCTTCCCGCCGGCACCTACCGTTTTTTCCTTACGCTGATCAACGCGCAGGGCGAAGCCACCACTATACGATCGGTTCTGCATGTCTGGCACAACATGGAAAGCGTTTTTGTCGAAGAGTTCACGCCTGGGATTTTCCCGATTACGCTGTTCGCCTATGTAATACGGGCATGGGACGGCACCGAATGGGATTTTACTGCCCTGGAAATCCGAGCCGGGGACTTTCCCGCCCTTCTGGATATTCACGGCGTTGACACCGACAACTTCCACGCCGACGATGACACCGGGATAATTTACTGGCTGAATACCCTTACCTACAACGACGGAGACCCGATAGTCCCCGGCAATATGGACGACTTTAGGGCCTTGGTCGATGCCGCCCTAATCGGCATTGGTGCGGACGAGGCCTTCCGCGCGGAAGACAGCCACGCAAGCCGGCAAGCCCTGGAGCAAGCCGCCCGGGCTTTTGCCCTGAACGAAACCCCGGTGTGGTTCTCCTGGTCGGCTAACAACAGGGTTATCGCGCATGTCGGCGATAATGCCGGCATCTATTACAGCATAGAGATAGCCCTGGCAGACGAATGGAGAATTCCCCTTACGGTGACCTTCGACAGCGCGGGCGGAACCCCGGTTTACAACCAAGCCGTGCGGGAAGGTAATCCGGTGCCGGAACCCGTGGATCCGACAAAGACTTTGATCCCAGCCGCAGGGCTGTGGCTCGGAACGCTGCCCCTCGATGAAACCCCGCTCAACTTTGAAGGATGGGAATGCGAGGCCGGCGATTTATGGACCTTCGATACCACAGTAACCGAGAACATTACGCTAACTGCGAGGTGGAGTGCCGCCCCGGCGACCCGTGTCGAGACCGTCCCGGCGAACAATATCGAGGCGGCCATAGCGCACGCAAACGCCAACCCGGCAACATTCACCCTTGCGATAAGCCAAGACGTGACATCCGGACAGAACCAAATGCACACCGACAACGTGCACCTGACCATAGTCGGCCTTGACGAGCCTCGGAAAATCAGGTTTTCCACCGGCACTGGCGGCGATAGGCTTTTTGACGTGGGGGCAACCGCAGTCACTACGGGCACCAGCCTTACCCTTGGGGAAAACATTACCCTTGTGGGGCGCACGATAGGCCTGCACTACCAAACCGCCAACAGCGGCACCGCCCTTATCAGGGTGCGGCTCGGGGGGCGACTGTACATGGATGACGACTCAAAGATTACTGGGCATACCAGTACCTCCACCACCGGCGCACATGGCAGCGGCGCCGCGGTGCATATATACGACCGCGGCACCTTCACCATGAGGGGCGGAACGATAACCGGAAACAGGGCTATCAATACCGGCACTAATGCCGCAGCCGGCGTTTCGGTAGCTGTCGCAAGCAGCCGTTTCTACATGGAAGGGGGCAACATCACCGGAAACCATCGCGGGGTCAATACGGATACGCCCCCGCCCGCCGATGTCCTTGTCGCCTCGCTCGCCGATCATTTTACGATATCAGGGAATGCGACGGTTTCTAGCCTTGTCCTTGCCGCCTATAGTACGTACAACGCCTTTGTTACCATTGGTGCTGACGGCTGGGAAGGAAGCGTTGACCATCTTACCCTAAGATGGAACAGCGGAACCCTGTCCACCGTCATCAATAACTGGACGGGCAACACGGTACTGGAAGCCGTGTACGGCCATACCCTTACCGCCGCCGATGCGGGAAGGCTCGGGACCGAATCGGCGCGCTTTATAGGCAGCAATGAAAACACATGGCAGGACATTGACTACACTCACGCGATCACCGTTAGGGAAGACAACTTAACCGGCTTCCTGCGCCGGATCCTCTTTAACGTGACCTTCGACAGCGCGGGCGGAAGCTCGGTGCCGACGCAGCCCGTGCGGGAAAACAACCATGCGACAGCACCCGCGAATCCGACAAGGGTATCGGCTCAGCACGATATCGACATAACGCAGATCAATGCGGCCGGGCTATGGGCCATGATGTACGGGTTTGACGGTTGGCAGCGGCGCGAGGGCGATGATTATCAGCCATGGAGCTTCGATACCCCGATAACTGGGGACACCACGCTTGTCGCGGTTTGGAACACCGCAGACCCGACACCTGCGCGGATTGAGGCGGTCGAGGTGGACGACACGATCGTAAGCGCGGCAGTGGCGCACGTCAACGCCAACCCGGGAAGGTACGTGCTGGCGATAAACGCAGCCGCAGAATCCAGCGGCAACCAGCTTCAGAACGACGGCGCGCATCTGACCATAATCGGCCTTGACGGACGGCAGACGATCACCCTTACCGACACCGCCAACAACCAAAGGCTTTTCGACATAGGGACGGCCGCGCTCGTAACAGGCGATGGTTCCGCCAGCCTGACCATTGGGAACAACATAACCCTTGTGGGGCGGGACGGCAACACCGTGTCTCTTGTCAGGGTGCGGGACAACGCGCGCCTGTATATGTTGCCCGGTTCGGAGATTCGCGGGCATATCCATAGCGGCACTGGAACTGGGAGCGGATCTGGTTCTGCGGTGCACATCGCTGCGCACGGCATGTTTACCATGAGCGGCGGAACGATAAGCGAAAACATAGCCACGGGTGGCAATGCGACCAATACCGCCGCCGTGGGCGGCGTGACCCTCTATACCGCAACCGCCCGGTTCGACATGACGGGGGGAATCATCACCGGAAACTTCCGCGGTGATGGCGATGACCTGCACGCCGCCGATGTTGGTCTCGGCAATGCCGTTACCAATTTTACGATGTCGGGGGATGCCGCGCTTGGTCATCTTAACCTTAACGCCAACGCCAACAACACCGCATTCGTTAACATCGGCGCCGGCGGCTGGGAAGGCAGGGTTGACCATCTTACTTTGCGGTGGAACAACACATCCTTATCTACCGTCATCAATAATTGGGTGAGGCCGCCGCCGGAGGGCAGAACGGTGATACGGGGAACCCTCGACCAAGATATCATAGACAGATTCGGGTATACCTCCGTGCGCTTTATCGGCATCAATAACACGCCAACGCATGACATCGCCGACTCCCACGAGATTGCCATCGAGAACGGTGCCGGCGTGGTGCGGGCGATCCCGTCCGTCACAGTAATCTTCTTAGACGGCTCCGGCGGAAACGAAGTCGATCGGCAGACCATGCTGAGAGGCCGCCTGGCAACGGAACCCACAACAGCTCCTGCGACCAGGACCTGGCTTCCCATAGGGCTGTGGGTGTACCCGTTACCCGGGTCAACGCAGCTCACCTTTGTCGGATGGCAACATAACGGCACGCCGTGGAACTTCGATACGAACACCGTAAACTACGACAAAACACTTATCGTGAGGTGGAGTGACCCCCCGGAAACACCGGTCGCTGGAATCGACGCGGACGGAAACATCGACGTACCCGCCGCCGTGGCTCACGCCAACGCCAACGCCGCTGCGGGGAGGAGATTCGTCCTTGCGATAGACCGGCACGTGTACTCCGGACCCACCCCGAATCTCGCCGCCAACAACGCGGACCTGCTCATATACGGCCATGGCGAACCCCGGGAGATCAGGTTTACCAGCACCGCTCCCGCAAACAACGAACGGCTTTTTGACGTGGGAAGCGCTGCCGGTCTAGCCAACCCCATGCTGACCTTGGGGAACCGCATCACCCTTGTGGGGCGCACCGAAGGCCAGCACGGACAAACCGCCAACAATACCGTTGAACTTGTCAGGGTGAGGAACCTGAATGCTAGGCTGATCATGCTGGCTGGTTCAAGGATCACGGGACATACCACTAGCGGTACTGGCGGTACAGTACTTGTGGAAAGGAGCCATTTCATCACGAGAGGCGAAATAACAGGAAACAGGTCTTCCGCGACGGCTACCTATGTTGTGGGCGGTGTTCGTCTGATTGAGGGCAGCACTATCCGCATGGAAGTCGGCAGCAGAATCACTGGAAATACCCGAGGGACAGTGGCGAATCCCATACCTGCCGATATTTCCATCAGTAATAATACAAGGGATTTCATATTGGCAGGGAGCAACATCATTATTGGCGCGCTCATCATTAATGCTGACACTTTCCGTAATCCCGTTATTTACATCGACGACAACCTCGGCTGGACCGGACACATTGCCCACCTTGAGCTGAGACTGAATACTGCTAATTTGAACACCGTCGTCAATACATGGACAGGCAACACGATAGTGCGATCCCCCCTGCGCCAGTCTACGGTCAGCCAAGCCTTACCACAAATGGGGAATACCTCAAGAAGTTTTGTCGCCACCGGGTCGTCGCAACCCTTTGGCACGACGAACCATCGGCTTGCCCTTGGTGGTCAGGAAGATGGCTACCACATCGGCATAGTGACGACGTGGTGAGATAAGGTAGAAGGGTGACAGACACCAGAATCGGGGCCCCCCCTGGGGGGTGCCAGTCACCAATCCTGGGTTTCCCCTGGCAATGGTGACTGGCACCGCTCCCTTTTATGGCAAGGGCGTGTTGATTTAGTATTGGAGTGGTCAGTGAGGGAATGGGGGAAACTTGTTTGTCCCCCATCCCTTGCCATTGTTTCCGAAGGAGCGAAAACATGAAAACCTTTTTAACCAGCAGGGCAGGCAGCCTGATTCTGTCAATAGCGATGACAATCGCCATTCTCGTGCTCTTGAACCTAATCCTTGGCCTGAACAGCGCAAGGGGCGGTGCAATCATGGGAGCCATCGCCGGCACGGCTGGCTTCGGCGTGGCGGCCGTCATCCGGCAGGCCCTGTCGTCTTGCCGGGAAAAACCATCGGTGAACGAAAGCGAAGGTTAAAAGCAAACGGGAAAACTGGCGGCCAGGGGAAGATTGTTGAGTGGACAATTCCCGACCCCTGGCTGGCCTCGATATACAGCACAAGCCTTTCAGCGGCAGCCCCGGATCGAACCCGACCATATATGCCCATGTGGGACGGTTCGATTCCGGGGGACCTGCCATTGTTTTAGGTTTAAACCGTAACGGCCGGCTCCGCGTATTTAATCTTTATACCGTGTTCGGCACAAAATGCATCGGTTTCCTTCCGTGAGGCTTCATAGTAGGCCTTCTCTTGCTCCCAAGTCATCCCCTCCGTCCTGTCCTGCACCGCAAGCCGCCACGCGCGGACTTCCTGAACAGGATACGGCAGATGCCTGAATTCCTCCATACGCGGATCGTTCATGTATTCATGCTCTTCCATCGCCTATAACCTCCCCCGGCTCATAGATGCCGATGCCGTCGTAGCCCTCGGCTTCGTTTACCATAGCCGTTAGCCGTATTGCCTTGTCCTTTACACGATTGTTTTGATTTTGCTCTCGTTAAACGGGTTATCCTGTACGATTATCACAGGGCGGGCATGTCCGGCCTCGCTTCCATGCGGAAAGCCAAAGTCGGCCCACCAAATTTCACCACGAGTCATTTTTCGTGAGTTCCCTGATGCTCTCAAGCCCGGCGTTTGATATAGGCTCAAATTCCTTGTCGTAATCATCGGCATAGATTTCATCTAGCCTTTGGGTAATATTTGCGCGGGCATTCCTTTTAAGGTACTCGGTTATCGCGTCGCTGTACAATGCGTTTCTTGAAACGCCCATGGTTTGCGCCATTTTTTCGGCTTCAAGATATACCTTGTCTGGCAGGGAAATCGCTGTTTCCATGGTTAAAATATAGCGGAGACACAGATACCCGTCAATACCGTCCGTGTGCTGGTCGGAATGTCAGTCACCAGTTTCCAATCCGGGGGAACTGCCATTGTTTTTGGGTAATAGGGTAAGTCGCCTGAACTCGTCTTGGCTGCGCCGAGTGCCAGATGCCGGGATTGTCTAGCGCATCTGTCACCCCTTTCCAGATGGACTAGACAGAAAAACAACCCGGGGATTACACTAAAGGCATGAAAAACAAGCAGCAGATCTGGGCGGCCATGATCCTTGCGTACTACGCCAAAAGGCTTGGTATAAGCGTATCGCAAGCCGCCGAAAAGCTGCTGCTCGACGGGGGGCTGGCGTATTTGGAAGACTGCTACGAGGCTTTGCACACCCAGTCAAACGATGACGTTATCGACGAGCTGATTGACATGGCGGCCAAGGGAACAGGCGAATGATTTTATTTCACGGAAGCAACAAGCTGAACGACCAATACTCTTTCCACACGCCCAGAGCGCTAGCCCTTTTGACTTTTCAGGGGAGCGAGGCCGCATGACTGATAAACAGAGGTTTCTGATTTACGTGAGGCTAGGAAACTTGCTCGCCGACCTTGGCGAAGAAAACGGCGTGGGTATATGCGAAGCGGTAAGGATCTTGCTTGACAGGGGGATTATTCAAAAACTGGAAGACCTGGAAACGGGCTATTACCTTGAGGGCAGCGCGTATCTGGCGGAGGTGTTTGAGATACGTGGGCGCAAGCAGTCGCTGGAATCGTGATATCTTGCCGCCTTGAACGGAGAGTCAGTCATCAGCCAATCTTCTTCCGTCATATTGTTCCAGTAATCTATCCCGCCTGCACAAGCCCTGCACCAACCGCGGTGGTATACTCCGCATCTGCTGGGTAAATAAACTCCGTGCCGTACATCCCCGTAATCTCCGCAAGAATTTTATGCCCCACTTTGTTCCTGCTGCCGTTGCCCGTCACAATCACTTGGTTCAGGTTTTTCGACCTGGCGGCAAACACCGCAAGCATCCCGATAACCTGGTACACCATGTTGATGATCGCCAACGCGATGTCCCCGCTGGAAGCATTGTCCGCCATTTTGCCGAAGTTGGATGCGGTGGTTTTTTTGTTAAGAAAACCCATATCCTTGTCCATGATGTCCTCCAGAAGCAGATCGACCATGCTTAAATCCCCGGTCTGGGCAAGTTTTACAATCTCGCTGAATTCCGCAGTAGGCAAAAGTTTTTTTGCCAGCCCGATGATGGTACCGCCGCCGACCCCAGAGCCACCAAAGTGGGAAATGCCGCACCCGTTTGCCTCGATGATTACCGTGCCGGTGCCGATATTGGCGATGATGATATCATCCAACCCGGAAAGGAACATCCCCCCAGTGCCGATGGCCTTGATTTCATCAACCCTGCTTGTCGGAATTCCAAAAATGTCGTCCTTTATCTGCGATGCACCGACCCCGGTGATCCTGATTCCCTTGATAGTGTTTATTCCAATTCCATTTTCAAGAAGCAACTTGCCAAAAGCGCCGGTTGCGGCGGTTACCGCATCGGAAGCCCTGGTTTTAACCTTTCGGGTAAACCCGCCGTTCTCGATAAAAACCGCTTTGGTTATTGTCGCGCCAACGTCAATACCTATAATCAAACTGAGCCTCCACCCTTACGGAAAGGTTATCCCGAAGCCCAAGCCCCGCAACAGCCCCCGTAGAATTACTGCCAAAGAATCTCGGGCTAAACATCCGCCGAGGTCAAATCCGCGGCAGGAGTACGCCATGCGGAAAGGTACTATTTTTGGCGGTGGCTTGGCAAGCGAGGCGGACGCGGCGCAGGGCATTCTACAGCCCTTGCGGCGGTGTCGGTCACCACTTCTGGCCTACCAAATCACGGCGGTGTCAGACACCGGGTTTTTAGGCCTTACGCGCTTGATGTCTGGCACCTTGCCCAAGCAGCCAACCAGTTACGGCCTTCGCTTGGTGTGACTGGCAGGCACCGAATTCCAGCGTCTTCATGACAGGCAAGGGCCATCCTTCGGGATGGCTATTTTTTTTTCGAAAATTTCCCGCCGGACTAATGCAAAACGCAACTTTGAACCATGAATAAGGGTATGAAGCAGCTCTTTTTCATCACATGGCTGTGCATGCTAAGTCATTCGCAGCCCGTTTCCGTTTTGGCGCAGGAAGATTTTCCGAATTTCCCCATGTTTTCCTGGAATTTGCTCTGGACAGGTTCCTGGGAGGAAAGCAGAAACCTTCACAATCGGGGGGATTTTCGCCTTGATTTTGCACAGCGGGGATTGTCCCTGCGGGGGCAGGTGCTAGACAGGCGCCCCCTGAATTTCGAGGCCGACCAGCCCTGGGCGGACTTCTCGGAAAGCACTGCCGGCGGTGCATCCCTAGGTTTGTATCATAGGGCGACGGGCTCCAGGTTGCTTTATGGGGCACTGCATGAACAGGGGCTCCCTTCCCGTATCCGCAGCCCCTGGTCACGTTCGGTACCCTATGCGGAAAATCGACGGGCAACCATGGCGGATCTTAGAACCACAAGCTCGGCGACAAGGGTGCCAGAGGCGTATCTTCGCCTGTCCAGCCCGCAATTTAGGCTTTTTCAGGGTGGTGCCCTGCCGGAAATGTCGCTGCGGGGCTTTGCTTCGGCCCAGATCGCTTCCGAGGGGGATTTGCGGCCGGCGTTCTCAGGCGGTTTGGAGACATTTTTCGGCACAAGCGCCGTATTGCTGGAAGGCTTTTTTACAGGCGCGGAGCTTCCGGCAAGGGAAAGCTCCACCTGGTTCAGCGACCCCCCTTCCTTGCCGGACAGGGATTTTCGTCTTGGCGCTGCGGCGCTGACGGTTCGTACCCCCTACGTTCTCTTCGCCTCCGACTTGGCCTGGTCATGGGTATTTGCCTACGGTAGCGGCCTATACGGGAATGCGGCGGTTCGAATTGGCCCGCCCCTTTCCGGCAGCGCGAGGGCTGGCCCCTGGTTTCTGTCCCTTGCCGTGGAAGGCTTGGCGGGGCGTTATGTCGATAGGGACGGCACAATCATTGCCGAAGGCTTTAGGACTGCGGGAAGGATCGAAAGGCGGGGGCCACGCAGCAGCCTGTTCCGTGCCGATACCAGCCTCCGATCCCCCTGCCCGGACAGCCCCTTCAACAGAAGTTCCGCGGGCCTTTCCTACCGCTTCCCCACACCATCGACCCGTGCCGGAAGCGAGGGAAACTTTCCCCTGCGAATAAGCCGCGTGTCGCTTAATGCCCACAGGAATGCATCGAACCTTGCCAGGATACAGGACAGCGTTGACGGAACGCTTGGCCTGTCGTTCAACCCACCCCCTATGCTGTTGCCCCCGGCATTGCGGACGACTTTTTCCAACAGGAATGCTAGAAACCAAATGGCAAGGGTATATCCCTTGGGCATAAACCTTTCCGCTTCGATCCATGGGCAGTATTCCGCTAGCGGGGTTCCCGCGCCATACCCGTTTTTCACTTCGGGCAGGGAATTCGATTCGGCAAGAATCGGCTGCGAGCTTCTGTGGTCGCCGGGGATTTTTCAAATTAGAACCAGGTGGTCATACACGACATATCCCGACAAGGACGGAGGGCTGGATGGTTCCTTTAGCCTTGCCGTCCGTTTCAGGCGCGGGCGTTTTACCGCAAGGGTGGCATGGCCCGATTTCCCGGAAAGGCGAAACTACACCCTGTCATGGCGGATGGAAATGTAAGGGCAGATTCATGAGCCCTTGCGCCGCCGCCGCAGGGTATTGACAATCCTTTTAAACTGCCTGTCCTTCGTTACGACAAGCAAGCCGATTCCCAGCAGGGCAAAGACAAGCGCGTTAACCGTCAAGGGAATACCGAAAGATACAATGCGCCCAGCGCCGGCGAGGGCTTCCAGCAGCAATGGCGAAAGCAGAAGGATTGGGATGGCGGCAATTGCGGAAAGCAGGGACAGCTTTAGCGTGTAGAGCAGCGCGGAAGCAAGGGCACGCCCAACGGCGATGTTCGGATTTTTCCGCAGAAAGGCAAGGAGCAATACGGTGTTGACGACACTGGCAATGCTCAGGGCCAGGGCTATGCCTGCGCCTTGGAAATTCCGTACCAGTATCGCCGCAAGCAGGATGTTTACGGCGAAGGAAACAATCCCAGCCAGCGTCGGCGACTTGGAATTGCTCTGCGCATAGAAGGCCGGGGCCAGAATGCGGTTTAAGGCTATGAAGAAAAGGCCTGGCATGTGAAAGACAAAAGCCGAGTGTGTAAGCATAACCGATTCCTCGCCGAAAGCATTGCTCTGGTAGATCAGGCGAATCAGAACCTCCCCCTGGGCCAGCGCAAAAAAAGTGACGGGAACGGTAACAAGCGCAATGATATCCATTGCGGAGACAAGCCGTTCGTTAAAGCTTTTCCATTGCGAGGATTTTGCGTACTCGGCAAGGTTGGGCAGCAGTACCGTCCCGATTGAAACGGCAAACACGCCGAGTATCAGTTCCTGGAGCCTCAGCGAATATTGTAGGCTGGAAACCACCCCCTCCCTATCGACGCTGCTGGCAAGTATGACGGACACTAGGTCGTTAAGCTTGTGGGCCGCCATCCCGATAATCGTCGGCCCGACAAGCCGCAGCACCTTGTGGGTGCCTGGGTTGGCAAAGGCCCGTTTAAGCCCAGTAAAAAAGAAGCGTTGCCGGTTTTTGATCACGAAGGGCAGTTGCAAGGCCGTTCCCATAAAGCCCCCCAGAAGCACGCCGTAGGCCAAGGCCCGCGCCGGGTTTTCGGTGTGGGGACTAAGCGCCAGGGCGAAAAGTATGGTAACGATGTTAAGCACAATTGGCGCAAGACCGGAAGGGGCGAAGATGTGTAGGCTGTTGAGTATGCCTTGCAGAAGGGCGGCAATGGAAATGAAGCCCAGAAACGGGAACATGATCCTGGTTAGGACAACCGCCTCGTCAAATTCCTCCAGGCCAAAAATGCGCACGGCAAGCGGCGCGGCCAGAATTCCTGCCATGACGGCAAGCGTTACGATGAACGTAAGGAAGGTGAAAATGCTGGACAGGAACTCTCGATTTTTTGCCTTGTCGCCAGCCAGAAGGTATTCCTTGAAGGTGGGAATAAAGGCCACGGCTATGGAACCTTCGGCAAAAAGCCGGCGGAACAGGTTGGGCAGCATGAATGCCACGGCAAAGGCATCGGCAAGGGCGGTGGTTCCAAGAAGGCTTGCCTTGACCATCTCCCGCACCAGGCCGAGAAGCCTGGAGGCCATGGTTAGAATCGACAGCGTGGAGCCGCTGCGGAGCAGGGAAGCCGACGGACGTTTGGGCGAGCTTGTTTGAGGTTCTTCCATGTTGTTACTTTACGCCATTGCGTGTTTTCATGGAAGTACGGCGGCCAGCCAATTTTGAATGGCCCGAGCAAAATGACCATGATATGGAATTTTTTCTTGGGTTTCAGACTATATTTTTGCCAACTTCAATCAAACGTTGACTTCAATCGTGACATGCGGTATCCATGTATAAGATGCTGGTTCCCGTTATGAAGCACACAAAACAACTTTGGCCTAAAATTCCCCTTCGCTATTTTTGCTAAGGTTTTTGCATGTTTTTGATTCAACTGGGCGGCAAAGGAGAATAACATGAAAATTGGATTTAAGCTTACTGTAACCATGATTGCGCTTTCCTTGCTTGTGTTGGGTTCCGTCGGTGGAACCCTGCTCGTGCAGGCACGGAATTATATCACCAGGTTTTCCCACGAAAGGGCCTTGGCCACCGCAAAGGAATATGCGGAGATGTTTGGCGCTTACTTTGTATCGCAGTGGTACACGGCGCAGACCACCGCGCGTATGCTGGAACAATACGGAAACATAGGGCTAAACGACAGGCGGCCCTTTTTGAACCGAACGCTTGAGGGAATTTTAGAATGCAATCCCGACGTCATAGGCCTCTGGACTATCTGGGAGCCCGATGTCCTGGATGGCAGCGGCGTTCCGCATATCGGAACCGAGGGTACCAACGATGCGGGGCGTTTTGCCCCCTACTGGTACCGCGAGGGCGAACAGCTAATGGTTCGTGCCCTTAACGACTTTGACATTCCTGGACAAAGGGACGACTATTACCAGGCGGCAAGGCGCGGCATTCCCGGAGCCGTCCGTGATCCCTTTCCCGCCACAATAGAGGGGAGGAATGTTCTGATAGCTACCACCACGGCGACAATACGTAAGGGTGGTCGTGTCGTAGGGGTGGTTGGCGTTGACTTTAGCATGGAACCGATCCAGGAAATGGCCCTTCGCCTTTTCCCCTTGGGCGGCGGCGTAACAAAAGTATTCAGCAATAACGGCACGATTGTTGGCCATCACCTGTATCCCTACCGTATTGGAACCAGCATACTGGACACCGAACAGGATATGGGCGGACCTTACATGGATCAGTTGGAAAAGGCCGTTCGACAGGGCGAGGCGCTGTACTACACGCACTTCCACCCTGGGTTTCAGGAACAGATGAACATGTTTGTCACGCCAATCCAAATCGGGACCACCGATACCCCTTGGAGCCTTGCGCTGGTAATCCCGACAAAAATGGTGATGTCGGCGGTTCACACTATGGAAACCACTGCCATGATTATCGGCATCGTCATGATGGCGCTGATTATTCCAGTGATAATATTCATGTCAAAATCTTTGAGCAAGCCCATCCTTACGGTAGTGAATACCCTTAAGGACATTTCCGAGGGCGAAGGGGATCTGACCCGTAGCATCAACATAAATTCCAATGACGAGGTTGGCAGCCTTGCCCATTATTTCAACCTGACGCTGGAAAAGATCAAAAGTATGATTGTAACCATCAAAAGGGAAACCTCGGAGCTGTCCGGCATAGGCAGCGAGCTTGCCGTCAATATGACCGAGGCATCGATGGCAATGAACGATATCACTTCCAACATCCAGAACATAAGGGGTCGTGTCCTAAACCAGAGCGCAAGCGTTTCACAGACCAATGCCACGATGGTAAACATTACGGGGAACATAGGCAAACTAAGCTCCCATGTGGAACGCCAGACCAGCAGTGTCGCCAACTCGTCTTCCGCCGTCGAGGAAATGCTTGCCAACATTCGATCCGTAACCAGCACCCTGAAAAAAAATGCCGAGAATGTTAACACCCTTTCCTCCGCTTCCGAAATGGGGCGTACCGGCTTGCAGGAAGTGGCTGCGGATATCATGGAAATCGCCCGTGAATCCGAAGGGCTTCTGGAAATCAATGCGGTGATGGAAAACATTGCGAGCCAGACCAACCTGCTGTCGATGAACGCCGCAATCGAGGCCGCCCATGCGGGCGAGGCTGGCAAGGGTTTTGCGGTCGTGGCCGGCGAGATACGCAAGCTGGCCGAAAGTTCCAGCGAGCAGTCCAAGACGATCAGCATTGTGCTAAAGAAGATCAAGGAAGCCATCGACAAGATAACCCGCTCGACCGAGAACGTACTGGACAGGTTCGAGGCGATTAGCGGCGGCGTAAAAACCGTGGCGGAACAGGAACAGAACATCCGCAACGCTATGGAAGAACAGAGCTACGGAAGCAAGCAGATACTCGAAGCTATTGGCCAGGTGAACGAAATAACCATGCTGGTAAAAAACGGTTCGAAGGAGATGCTTAGTGGATCGAAGGAAGTGATACAGGAGGGGAGAAACCTGGAGCAGGCGACCGGGGAGATAAGCGGGGGGGTTAATAACATGACAGCCGGTGCGGAACAGGTAAACGAGAAGGTAAGCCGAATCAACGAACTAAGCCGTAAAAACCAGCAGAGCATAGACCAGCTTGTGGGGGAGGTTTCCAAGTTTAAAGTCTAGCGGTACCTTTACACGCTCCTTGTTTATATGGGATGATAAACGAAGGAGCGATGTATAGATGAAAGTTGTGCAAACTGGTGCGGCACCTGCTGCAATAGGGCCTTATTCCCAGGCGTGTATATCGGGATCCCTTGTGTTTACTTCTGGGCAAATTCCCATTACCTTGGGAACGGGCGAGGTAAAGGGGCATTCAATCGAGGAACAGACAGAACTGGTCATCCAAAACCTTGCGGCGGTGCTAAAGGCCGCAAATTCGGATCTTGAGAAGGTTGTAAAGACCACCTGTTTTCTTGCCGACATGGGCGACTTCGATGGTTTTAACCATGTGTACGCAAAGCACTTTCCTGGCAAGCCGGCTCGCTCGACCGTGGCGGTAAAGCAGCTTCCCAGAAACGTGCTTGTTGAAATCGAGGCTGTTGCGGAAATATCCAACGGGTATTAGGAAAGTGGTTAGTGATCAGTGGTTAGCAGGGCAAAACTTCTAGCGACTAGTCACTGTCCGCCAAATAAGCGCTGCCTTTGCGCCTCGTACAGTAACACCCCGGCAGCCACCGACACGTTAAGCGAATCGATTTTTCCCAGCGATGGGATCCCGACTGTGCCGTCGCAGTTTTCAAGCAGAAGACGTGAAATGCCCGTACCCTCGCTTCCCAATACGAGTGCGGTTTTTCCACGTAGGTTCATGGAATACGCCGCCTCTCCATGCATATCAGCCCCGTAAACCCAGAAGCCAGCATCCTTAAGCTGTTGCGCCGCCCGTACAAGGTTTGCCGTTTCCGCCTGCGGAACCCAGGCCGCCGTTCCCGCCGACGTTTTGGAAATGACATCGGCGTGTTTGGCACTGCGCCGGTTTCGGCTTATCACAAGATCGACCCCAAACTGATCGCAACTGCGAAGAATGGCCCCGTAGTTGTGCGGGTCGGTAATCTCGTCGAGAATAAGCGCCAGGGCGTCGCTGCGATCACCTAAGCCGCCAATGAATTCCTCTATACTTGTGTCGGCGTTGCCCCTGCCAAAATCCTCGACCTGTAGGGCTATGCCCCGGTTGCCTGGGGCTATCCTGTCAAGTTCAAAGGCACCCACCCGGTTGATCGGGATCTTGCAGCTTGTCGCAAGGTTCACAAGCTCCCGGGCACGGGGGCCAGCCTTTGCCAAGAGTATGGGGCCGCAGGCACGTCCCGCAGTCTTGTACAGCCTAATCCTTTCCTCGATGGCATGAAAACCGGTTAGATAGTTCATGGCGTTTCCTTGCGTAAGTTTGCGTAATGCTTTTTTACAAAGCCAGCCGGGCGGTACGTCATTTTTGCCTGCCGCAGCCCTTCGTCGCCAAGATCCTGCTCGCGGTTAAGGTAGGTAAAGAAACGGGGCAGGGAACTGGCGAACGCCTTGTTCATGAACTGGTAAATCCCCTTGTATCGATCCAGCCCCTTCTCGAAATGGATTGCGAACATTTTCCCCTTGGCCACACTTTCCCCCAGGCAGTACCCGGCTGGCTTCCCGTCAACAAAATAAATATGGCCCCGAAGTGCCAGCGAATCGAACAGTTCCAGGGCTTCCTTTGCCGCTATGTAGTCGCCGACCTCGCCTTTGTCCTGCCGCCACTGCTCCAGGACTTCCATTGCCAAAGGGACAAGTTCCCGTGTCAGGGGCCGCTGTTCGTGGGAGTAGGAGTTCAGAAACTGGTGAACCAGGTTCCTTTTCTTGTGGTACTTTTTCCCCACAAGCTCCGCAAGGTCGCTTCGGGAATACAGGTAGTCAAAGTTGTCCCTGTCCTCGGCGACGCTAAGCCCCCATTCCTCAAGATTCTGCCGAGAGGCCCCCAGCACGGTTTCGGAAATGTTTTTCCAGTAGTCGTGGGTGGCAAAAAGCGACTCCAGGATGCCACGTTCCGGCGCTTCGCATGGGGTCATAAAGAACTTCCCAGGCATGCTATGCCCTGTTTCCGGCTGCGTGCCAGAGATAATAAAGCTACCCTTTGGCCCGCAGCGGGAAACATGGTAAGTGTAGCGGTTCCTGAAAAGATACAGGCATGAAAAGGTAAACTCGGACACACCGTCCGCCGTCAACGAAAGTCGGGGGTGCATTTCGCTCTTCAGGTCAATCGTTAAGGGCACAAAGTCCGGATAACAGGGAATAATCATCGCTTAAAATACTAGGCCGAAAGGCCGTCCACATCTACGAAGGCCTTTTTGAGCATGGGCAAGTCCAGTTCGGGGTACACGGGGAACCGTTCCTGCACCTTCCCCACGCGCTCTATCGCCTCCGCCTTTACGGCCGGATCTACCAGGTATTTGGCCTTGCTCCTTACCGAGGGGTTTTTCTCGCCGACGGCGGCGCTGGTACCTTTTAGCACCAATGCCATTATCGAGGCAATTTCCTCCATTTCCGCCTTCCCCATGCCAAGGGTGGTGGCGGCGGCGGTTCCCAGCCTAAGGCCGGAAGTATACCAGGGGCCGTTGGGGTCGGCAGGCAGGCTGTTACGGTTTAGCGTTATGCGGCACTCGTGCAGGGCGCTTTCGGCCTGCCTGCCTGTAAGGCCCAGATTCTGCACGTTGATTAGCATTAGGTGGTTGTCCGTGCCGCCGGTTAGAACTGTAAGCCCGTTTTTGATGCAGGCGGCGGCCAGTGCCTTGCTGTTTTCGACAACTCTCTGCGCGTAAGCCCGGAATTCCGCCGATGCCGCCTCCCTAAAGGCAACCGCCTTGGCGGCGATGACGTGTGGCAGCGGGCCGCCCATTACGAGGGGGCAGCCACGATCCAAGGCCTCGGCAAACTCCTTCGTCGAAAGGACGAGCCCGGCACGGGGGCCCCGCAGGGTTTTGTGGGTCGTGGTGGTAAGGACCTGCGCCCATTGTACCGGGTCGTACTCGCCCGTAAAGACCTTGCCTGCCACCAAGCCGGCAAAGTGGGCCATATCTACCATAAAAACAGCGCCCACCTTGTCGGCGATTTCCCTTAGCCGCTTAAAGTTGATTGAACGGGGATACGCCGAATAGCCGGCAAGCAGGATGAAGGGCCGAACATCAAGGGCCTGTTTCTCGATTTCGTTGTAATCCAGGACACCCGTCTCCTTGGAAACCGAATAAGCGTAAATGTCGAACATTTTGCCGGAAAGGTTGTAGCGGTAGCCGTGGGTAAGGTGCCCGCCGGAGTAGTAATCCAGCCCCAGAAGGCGCTGGTTGCCCATTTCGGCCTTCAATTCCTTCCATTGGCTGTCGTTTAGCGAATACAGGTTCGTGGTGCCGTACTTTTCCAGCGCCGGCTTCTCGATTCGGGTGGAAAGGATAGCCCAATACGCAAGCAGGTTGGCATCGGCACCGCAATGGGGCTGGACGTTGGCGTATTCCGCGCCGAAAAGCCTACAGGCCTCCTGTGCGGCGAGGGATTCTATAGCGTCAATGTTTTCGTTCCCGGCGTAAAAGCGGTGGCCAGGGACACCTTCGGCATATTTGTCGGTTAGGAGGTTGCCCATCGCCAACTGCACCGCCATGGAGCAGTAGTTCTCACTGGCGATAAGCTTTATCCGTTTTCGCTGGTTTTCCAGCTCCCGGACAATGGAAAAGGCTATTTCCGGTGAAGTTTTGGCAAGCTCGGTAAGGTTGCATAGGTATGCCAGGAGGCTGGTGTCAATATCTTCGGGCTTGGTTGAGGCAAGATAATCTGTAACAGGGTTCGTCTTCATACTATAGGGTATACCAGGCTGACCCGTTTTTCAAGCTGGCAAATATGCCATGGCTCATGATAGCTGTTTTTGGGGGGCTTAATAACGATTTAGAGGGGCCAGAACAAGGCCCATTTTGGGGCAAAGCCCTGGGAATACCTGGTCTAGTTCGGACACAAGGCATCCCCCCGTTTCGTTGAGGCGGCAAAAACACCGCAAAGGCGTTTATCATGTACAACGTGGAACCAAGAATAAAAATCGTCGGCGGAATCGCGAACATAGCCGCCGCCGTCGATGCAAGGCTTAACCGCAAGGAACTAGCCGCAATCCTCAACCTGTTCGGCCAGCGAACAGCCCAGGGTCACGAATCCACGGCGGACAACATCACCACCGTTTATACCAATAAGGAAGTGGTTGGTGACTAGCAGTTAGGGAAGAGCAAAGCGGAAAAGAGAACGTTTGTGTCGGCCATTACTTTCATTGTCAGTTTTTTCGCCATACCTTATTTCATCAACAAGCCGCTGGGCATCTTCTTCGGAATCAACACCAAAATCCTTGGCCGCTCCCTCGAAAGCTTTTTGGGCATGAATGATAGCGGTAGAAGAAGCATTATTGATCACCACCTCGCCATCGCCTCCTCAAGAATTCTTTATGCCCCTATGGTAATATAGCCCCGCCAAAGTGTCAAGGGCCCGCGTTGCCTCACTGAAAATGTTACCGAAAGGAGACCGTGCCTCAAATAGAAAATGTTACCCAAATTAGACTAGGGGCGCCAGCAGGAGGGCGTCCGAATGGGGTTGAACATGAAAGAGAGGCAGGCTGTGACGAGGGAATACAGGCCCCGTTACCAAAAGGCGACAAGGAAAGAGAAAAAGGCCGTGCTGGACGAGTTCACGAGGCTGACCGGCTACCACAGGAAATCGGCCGTCAGGCTGCTGGGGGCGAAACCGGCAAGACAGGCCACGGTATATGCGAACGGCCGAACCGTAAAGCTCAAGCCGGAGAAGAGGCGGCCCGGCAACCGGAAGGGAAGGCCGGTCTACGGCGACGAGGTCATAGGCAGCCTCCGCAAGGTCTGGGCGTTCTTCTGGTACAAGTGCGGGAAGATACTCGCCCCTTTGCTGCGGGAGCAGATCGCCTGCATCGCGTCGTGGCCTGCCTTCGACATAACGCCGGAGATTGCGGCGAAGCTGGCGGGGATAAGCCCCGCGACCATCGACCGGCGGCTGAAGAAAGACCGCGCCGCCCTTGCGCTGCGGGGGAAAAGCCTCACGAAACCGGGGGATTCGCTGAAAAGCCGCATCCCGATACGCACGTTCTACACGCCGGAGGAGCGCAAGAAGCCCGGTTTCTGGCAAATCGACACCGTCCACCACTGCGGGCAGGCCACCAGCGGCCAATACCTGCACACCCTGACCGCCACCGACGTGTTCTCGGGCTGGGTTGAGCCGCGCGCGACGCTGAACAACGCCCACAAGTGGGTTTTCCAAGAGCTTTCGGGCGTCAGGGCCTCCGCCCCGCTCCCCGTTTCCGAGTTCCACAGCGACAACGGCTCGGAATTCATCAACCACGCGACCGAGGCGTGGTGCGCAAGGGAGGGCGTCGCCTTCACGAGGAGCCGCAGCCGAAACAAGAACGACAAC
>Ga0209755_10002565_pt1 | contig 24695 bp, 34 predicted proteins | sample TergutCo191P1_FD_187301 | JGI IMG/M metagenome (GOLD analysis project Ga0209755, IMG submission 187301) | Cornitermes sp. P1 segment gut microbial communities from Petit-Saut dam, French Guiana - Co191P1 (SPAdes) (version 2) | ecosystem: Host-associated > Arthropoda: Insects > Digestive system...
CCCGCCGATTCATAAAAAAATAGAGCATCTGAAGCCCCAAATGGCTCATGCCCACTTCGTACACATCGGGGAAGCAAAACCCGAAACGGGTTAATGCTTCGGATTTTTCCTTCACAACGGCGTTTACTTCGCCGCCCACATAACGGCCGGGTTTTTCCACTTGCATCAGTTGCGCGTCTGTCAGTGCCATAATTTCCCTCATTTGTCCAATAAAATCCCCGTCATATTAATGTAAATACGAATCTACGTCAAAGGTTGCGCCCAAGGGCAGCGTCAGCGTCGGGGAACAATGGCCGCAGGGGAAATCCGTAATAAAGGGAATGCCCGGCGGTTTGATGATGTCCGTAATGGAAGGGGATAAATCCCTTGTGCGGTGGGGGGTAAAATTGCCCAGCACAATGCCCGCGGCGGCGGTTAGCTTTCCGGCGTATTTTAATTGAAGCAACATACGGTCGATGCGGTACAGGTCTTCGTTGATTTCTTCCAGGAAGAGGATTTTGTTACGGGTGTCGATTTCGTAAGGGGTGCCGAGGGTGGAGGTAATCACGGTTAAATTACCGCCTGTTAAAGGCGGGTGGGGGGTTGGGTGCAACACCTCCATGATTATTTTAAACGCCGACAGGGTCCCTGCGTCAACATCATCCCCCCCAAAGTCCGAAACCGGCATCGGCGCGTGAAACGTCACCAGCTTACACACCTGGTTCAACACAATATGCAACGCCGTAACGTCGCTGTACCCCGCAAACACCTTGGGGTTACGTTTGATTAATTTAACATCCAACCCCGGCAACAACCGCTGCACACCATACCCACCCCGTGCGGCAATAATGCCCTTAACCGCCCGGTCGGCAAAGGCGGCATGGAGGTCGTTAAGCCGCAGGGCATCGGCCCCGGCCAAAAAACCTAACCGGGCATAACAGCTTTCCGTAACACGGCAGTGCAAACCCAAGGACTCCAGCACGGCAACACCCTTTGCCAAACGCACCGGGTCGCAGGGGCCTGAGGTGGCAACAATGGCAACGGTGTCGCCGGGTTTTAGGGGGGTTGGGTAAACCATAAAAGACTCCTTTCGGTTGTGACCAATTTTGGACGGGGTGCATATAAATACATGGGGGGTGATGACCATGCGTGAAATATTAAAATTCGATGATATTTCGTTGACCTACCAAGCCGAAAACGGCGAAGTGGAAGCCCTGCGCAAAATTTCCTTTACAGTATATGAAGGAGAACTGGTTTCGGTTATCGGCCCGTCGGGCTGCGGAAAAACAACCATGCTTTCATTAATCGCGGGGTTGGAGCCACCCACGGGGGGCCGCATTTCCATCGACGGTAAAATCGGTTACATGTTGCAAAAGGACAATCTGCTGGACTGGCGAACCATCAGCAGTAATGTGTACCTGGGTTTGGAAATCTGCGGCAAAAAAACGCCGGAAAACATCCAATTCACCAACAATTTATTACAAACCTACGGCCTTTGGGAATTTCGTGACAAGCACCCGTCCCAGCTTTCCGGCGGAATGCGCCAACGGGCCGCCTTAATTCGTACCTTGGCCACCCGGCCCGACTTATTGTTACTGGACGAAGCCTTTTCCGCCCTGGACTACCAAACCCGCCTGGTGGTGGCCGACGATGTCTTTCATATCTTAAAACGCGAAAAAAAAACCGCCGTCATTGTCACCCACGACATTGCCGAGGGCATCAGCATGGCCGACCGCCTTATAGTGCTGACCTGCCGCCCCGGTACGGTGCAAATCAACCAGCCCCTGGTGTTTGACATCCCCGACGCCACCCCCTTAAAACGGCGCGAAGACCCCGCTTTCCGCGCTTATTTCAATACCACATGGAAGGGGTTGGGTGTAAATGTCTGATGCACGTAAATTATATTTGCAAAAAAACCTGCGGTACCGGCGGCTGGTCCGTTTCTGCCAGTTCGCCATTTTATTCACCACCATTGCACTGTGGGAGGGCCTGGCCCGTATCGGCCGCATCGACAGCTTTCTTATGAGCCAACCCTCACGCATTTGGCGTACCCTAGCAAACTACCAAAACAATAATCTCCTGCACCACATCCAAGTCACGTTGCTGGAAACCGCCATTGGCTTTTCTGCCGGGGTGTTTTTGGGTATTTTCATTGCGGCATTGCTTTGGTATTCCCAGTTCCTGGGCAAGGTAGCGGCCCCTTATTTGGTTGTCCTTAACGCATTGCCCAAAATTGCCCTGGGCCCCGTTATCATCATTTGGGTAGGCGCGGGGATGCAGGCCGTCATTGTCATGGCCTTGGCCATTTCCCTCATCGTAACCATTATGGAAATGCTCTCAGGCTTTAAAAATACCGACCCCGAACTGATAAAAATGGTAAAAACCTTCGGTGCCAACCGGGTACAAACCTTTATCAAAATCGTCTTCCCCTCCAATTTGCACACCCTGTTTAACTGCCTGAAAATCAACATCGGCCTGACCCTCGTTGGGGTTATCGCAGGGGAATTCCTCGTGTCCCGTGCGGGCCTGGGTTACCTCATTGTCTTTGGCGGGCAGGTGTTCCAGATGGATTTGGTAATGACCAGCGTTATTATCTTGGCTGTACTGGCGGCCCTGTTGTACCGTTTTGTTGTCTTTTTGGAATGGCTGGTTATGCGCTTCATGAAATAATTCCCGTTAATTAATGAAAGGAAGATAAGTATGAAAATTTTTGCCCTGGTTGCCCTGTTGCTGGCAACCCTGTTACTTTCCGCCTGCGGACGCACCCAAGACGACGACAACGGCCTGACCACCGTTCGCCTCAGCGAGGTTATGCGTTCCGTTTTCTACGCCCCCCAATATGTAGCCATCGCCTTGGGGTTCTTTGAAGACGAGGGCCTGGAAATTGACCTCATCACCAGCGACGGTGCCAACCACGTCATGACCGCCCTGCTGACCGGGGCCGCCGACATTGGCTTTTCCGGCCCCGAAGCCGCCATTTACGTATTCAACGAAGGCCGCGCCGACCACGCCGTTGTCTTCGCCCAAGTCACCAAGCGTGATGGGTCCTTTTTAATTACACATGTAACATAAATGACACTACAAAAAAGGCTTAAAATCAAGGCTTTTCGGGGCAACGTGTGTATTATAAAAAATAAGAGGGTGAACCATTCGCCCTCTTATTACATTTTTCACGTCAAATCGACACTTCAAGCCCGCTTCCCCATTGACATAAAATGACATTTTTCGACAATCATGTATTTGCTTGCATTTCTGCAATTTTTTTTGCTGCTTTTTGCTGTTCGCTTTCGGCGTGGCGGAGGGCTTCTCTTTTCGCCAGTTCTTTCTTTACCTTATAAATTGCCCGCCGTGATGCTTTTTGGGCTTCGGTTAATGGCTTGGGTTTGACATAGGCTTCTTTTCGTTTAATTCGCAGTTCAACATCATTGTCCATTTCTTTTGTTTTTCTGTTTACAACGGATTTTATATGGTATTTCCGACTGCCGTATATTTCCAGTTTTGCGTGGTGGGCGATAAGGCGTTCAAAATCAATTTTTCGGGCTTTGGACATAGGAAGTATATTTTCATCATAGGGAACGCCGTCAATTAGTATAACCATTCTTGCTAAGTCTACAAAACTACTTGTGGTTGTTCCTTCCAATTCTTGCAATGCGGTTCGGTCAATGGAGGGTATGTATTTTTTATGACTACGTTTTTTCTTGCCTGTGCTTGCATCATGCGGGTCACTCCTTCTATTACCATTTTCGTTATCTTGTGGCATTTTTGAAACCTCGCCCGCTTCCCCTTGGTTTGTTCCTTCGTATTTTTCGTCTTTTGCGTTTTCGTCACCGTTGTAACTTTCTTCATGTGCCACAACCCCGGTGTTTTCAAGGTTTTCCATGGGTACAAGCCTCCTACCGCCGATTAATAAAGTGAATGAATTTACGAAAATATGAAATCATTCATTTTATATCACGGCAAAATTAAAGATGATTTAATTTTATGAAGGTTAAGTTTCAATTATTACAACATAAAGCCCCCGAATAAAAAATATGCTTCCTGTTTTTGTTTTGTCTACTCCACATCAATCACTTTCCCCGTTCGCCTATCAACTAATTGTACATTAACATCATAATCCATAATATCCGCAATTTTAATCAAGTCTTTAATTTTATAATCATTCCGTCGCAGTAGGTTGTTAAACGTGTTTTTTGCACTGTTGTTTGTTTCACTGGAATAAAAACGATTGGCAACTTCAATTTGTTTCATGTCACGTTGCACCATTGCCATTTTTAGGGATTTTGTAACGTCCATATTGGCTCACCTTCCTTTTAATTAATTATACAAAACAAAAAAAGATATGTCAACATATAATATGTATATGTGATTCTATATAAATGTTATGTAAATATATAATATTCATTATAGCACATATACAACTTGACAAGTGAATCACAATAGTGTACTATATCGTCATGAGGTTGCGCCAACGCAACCCAAAAAATCACAAAGGAGTTGTGACACATGGGAACAAACGCACTCACTGCCAGAATCAAGGAATATCGGGAGTACAAGCGATTAGCGGAAGAAATGCTCTCCCTTGCTGACAGTATTGCAGACGAGTTGAAAACCCTCATGAATGAGGCGGGACACGAAAAATTAATCATAGGGGAGTACAAACTATCCTATACAGATGTTACCCGCACAGACATTGACCGCAAACGGTTGAAGGAGGAACAGGAAGCCATTTTTCAACGATATACCTACAGCACCACATACAAGCGTTTTCTGGTTTCATAAGAAAAACCCCAAAACTAAATGGCTAATTTAGTCAAGGGGTCGGGCAGTCGGTACGCTATACCAACGGCTTCACAGGCAAAGTATAGCGTACCGTACCTTTAAAATCAAATTAAAAGGAGCGGTAAAAATGAAGGAACTGACAAAATATAACCGTGTTGCGGGTTATCTCAACAAATTATATGACATGCTCAACGCTGATTTTTTCAACGGAGAACTGGAACGCCCCGTAATTTCCATTCAATCCACCCCCAAGGCATACGGACATTTTACCCTATATAACGCATGGAATGTAAAGGGTAAAGGCGTACCCGAAATCAACATAGGTGCGGGGACATTGGACAGACCGATTGAAAATATTTCCGCTACCCTGTTACATGAAATGTGCCACCAGTACAACGCCGTCCACAGTATACAGGACGTAAGCCGTGGCGGTACGTACCACAACAAAAAATTCAAAGCTACAGCGGAAGTGCGGGGGCTTATCGTCAAGGAATTTGGAAAATATGGATGGAGTGTGACCGAACCCGCCGACGCTTTACTGGAATGGGTATTGGATAATAACCTATCCGACATAAAATTAAACCGTAACGAATTTGATTTTTCACAGGGAGGCGGAAGCGGGGGCAAGCGTTCAGCGGGAGGCAATACCATCCCCATCAAAAAAGGCTCATACCGCAAATATATCTGTCCCCAATGCCTAACGGCTGTAAGGGCAACCAAAAATGTATATGTCAAATGTGGTGACTGTGATTTACGAATGGAAAAGGAAGGCGCATAGCCTTCTTTTTTTGAAGTTAAATATTCAATCAGATTCTTTAATTTTTACCAGTCGGTAAAAAGTGGTGCGTTTTAAGTCAAGCCGCTCCATTGCCGTTTTTGCCGTTATTTCTTCCCGCTTCCATGATTCGTACACTTCGTCAAAGCGTGGAGGCAATGGGGTTTGTGGTCTGCCCAACCGCTTGCCCCCTTCTTTGGCAAGTCTGATACCCTCTGCTTGCCGTTGGCGTATGTTCAACCGTTCGGTTTCCGCTACATAGGAAAGCAATTGCAATACCAAATCCGTGATAAATTCGCCCGTTAGGTCTTTACTGCCCAGTGTGGTGTCTAACAACGGCATATCCAAAACTTTGATATGTGCCTTTATTATTTTTGTTATTTCCTTCCATTGGTCAATGATTTCTCTGTAATTCCGCCCTAAGCGGTCAATGGAAGGAATAATTAATATATCCCCCTCCCGCAAGGCACGGATTAATATTAAATACTCATTGCGGTTAAAATCACGCCCCGATGATTTATCTACAAAAATATAACGTTCCTCAACGCCCGCTTCCTTCAATGCTTGAATTTGCCTGTCGGGGTTTTGGTCGGTGGTGCTGACACGGGCATATCCGAATATTTTTCCTTCCATGTCGATGCTCCTATCGTTTTAAAGGTGTAAGCATGGCAACAATGACTGTATACACTATATACAGAATCCATAAAAATATCGCTTTTAATAACATGGCGGTGTTCCCCCTTAAATTGCAAATATATTCGTTTATTTATATATTATATGATTCATGTCCGTTAATGTCAAGCGGAATAACGGAACATTCCAAAAATATTTTATAACTTTTTGGAACATAAAAAACATGATAATTTCATTCATTTATTTTTATTCGTTAATGTGTACATAAACGAACAAAAAAATTAAACGTCCGATTCTATCACGGGAGGTTGCACAGACAGTTGTATGGACGATTGCATGGAAGAAGGAAGTAAAAAAATAAAGAAAAGAAAAATAGTCCAATAAGGTGATATTAATATTTATTTACCTTATTGGACTATTTTTTCGTTTATTAACATTTTACTCATTATTTCTTCAAAATTGTGTGCGTTCTTTTTGTGATAATCCCCACCTCGGGGGTCTACTGCCATTGCCCGCAAGCGGGTTATGGCTTTTCGGCTTATTTCTTGGCAGTGGTGGATATATTCCGCTTCCGTCACCTCTGCCGTGAATGCTTCGGGCTTGGTGAATTTGTAAACATAGTAAAACCATTCGTGTAAAACGGGTGATATTCCGTGGTCGGTCATATATTGTCTGTTTGCCAGTTTAATCCGTGACTTTGCGGGTACTCTTTTGTCTATTTGCGGTTGAATATATTGGGCTTCGATTGCTTCGGCGGTGGTTTCGTCCAGCGGTTCGCCTTTTTGGAACAGTACCCGTTCAAATGCCAACTTCCGATTTTCCGCCCAACTTTCAATATTATCCGCTTTAAACATTTTATACAAAATGTCGCTCAATAAATCCATGATTCTGATTAAGTAATTTGGGTCAGTGATGGCATATGTTTGTACAAAGTCAGACAGTTTGCGTACTTCTTCGGCGGTGGAATGGTGCGAGTCGTAATGAATATTGCTGTATTCGTAAAAGAAATCTTGAAACAATACGGCTTGCTGTATTATGCCTAGGGTTGTGATGTAGAGGGTTTCGGAGGGATATGTACCGATTATGTAATCCAGTACCGCTGTACGGTTGGGTTTGTATGTAATGCGTGATGCGGGGGTGGTGACGGCTTCACGTTGTTTTTGTATTTGTTCCTCCATTATATGTACGGGTTGGATGTCGGTGATTTTGATTTTGTTCCCGCCTTGCTTTTCGTAGCGGATGAAAGTATCTATGATGGGTTGCAAGCGTTTCACCGTACCGCTGTTTGCTTTTTCAGATGTAATAGCGGGGTAGCATATCATTTTACGTAGTTGGCTTTGTGATTTGATGATGTCACCCACTTGTATTGAAGCGTAACTTTCAATAATGATGGAATATTCATGGCTAATGGGTATCAAGGTCATAAAACCGCTCCCCTGTGATGTGATATGTACAAGATATGCAAACGCCAAAATGCCTATGCTTGGGGGTAGGATTTTGGCTTTGTTGAGGCTTTACGAACAACTATGAATTTTCAAGCCGTTAATAACACGTATCATAAATTCTTTATCTTTCTGTGTTAGTCCAAAAATAAGGCTGTCCAAATACGTATCAATTTTTGATTTTTCCTTCATTTGTGATTTATCATCGGAGAGTAAATAATTTATGTCTACACATAGTACATTTGCCGTATTAACAAGGGTTTGCAAACTTGCCGTCATGAGGTTGGTTTCCAACTTGGCAACAGCATTTGCGGATATGTTGATTTTTTCTGCCAATTCTGCTTGGGTCAATCCGGCAATTTTTCGTGCTTCTTTTATCCGCTTGGCAATAACCGAATAGTCCAGCTTATACCTATGCTCCATATGCAACCACTCCTATACGTATGATATAGGCTTGGATATGGCTATTGAATTGAGTGGAAGTCAAATTATAATATTGACTACAAGTGAATAGTGCTATATAATATTTTTAAATCTGGCAAATAAAGGGGTGCGTCAATGTGTGTGGTAAATGCAAGCATTATGATGGTGATGTAAATTACAATGAAGAAAGCATGACAGTACATTCAAATTGCACAAAAGGAATAATTAGGGACGTGCAATTAGCAGACTCTCCTTGTAAGTTCTTTGTATCAATATACGATGATAATTCGGATGATGAATAAAAAAATTGTTGATTCAATCAAAATAGAGGTGGGGAATGAAATATTTATTTGTTATTTCATTAATTCTAATCAGTTTTTCCGGTTGCACTTCCGCAGAAGAACGAGAACAAGAAAGACAACGTGCTGAATTTCGTGCTGCTCGAGATGAGGAGGCATTGTATGTTTACAACATGGGGGTTTCTCGTATCGAAGAATTATTAATAGGAACTTGGGAGCGAGGTTGGCATGGCGATACTTCATATCATGGAATGTGGACATTTTATGAAGGTAGACGGATGAGATACAACGGAAGCGCATGGACATCGGTTAGAACCGGTGAAATGCTTGAAAGAAATGATAATTATTTACACACCGGAGGTTCATTCACCGGTAATTGGCGTTTAGAATCTAATAGTGAACGGCAGAGCATTGTTTTAAGCGTTACAAATATTAATGCACGCGGTTTACCTGTAGGATTGGACCATGTTGGCATACCACCTGCTGGAAGGGGTAATTCATCTAGAATTAATACAACGATTCGTATAAGATATGACGAAAGTGGAGAAAAAGAACTTGTTCTTGGCACTACCCGCGGTCTAAGGAAATTACAAGATTGATTCACATTTATAATGTTTAAAAAGGAGCATCTTATGAAAAATACATGGAAGTTAATGCTCATTACATTATTGTTAATGTTATCTATGCTTTTCTTAACAGGTTGTGAGCCAAGTGAACCTAATGAATATGTATGGAGGTTTTGCGAAACCTGCCGTGGTTCAGGTGAAGTTTTTGACAGGGGATGGAGGCGGTGCCGTCCTTGTAATGGACTTGGGCAAAGAGTAACAATTGTTCGTCCTAGATAGTTATTTACATTGAATTGAAAATTATGATGAAAAGGATGTGTAAAAATGGGAGCTATTCTAACGGTTATTATATTGTTATTCATAATAGTATCAGTACCCGCATTAGGAATCCCAATTATTGTCTTTTTAGTATTGCTTGGGTTAGTTAAACTTGCAAAGCGTTAATTTTATTAATCCATAACAGCTATTCAATTCAATTTGCATTTATTTTGTAAAAAACCCTTGCCGTGGATAACATCACAAGCAAGGGATTTTTTACATCATCTAAAAATCCGTTTTAACCCTACTCCCATTTGTTGAAATATTTCTTCGGCGACAATTTCCTCAATTTCTTTTAACCCTCCCCTGCCCAAGCGTTTCCAGACTTCTTTCAATATGACCGCTTCAATGTGGGTCATATCCAGTTCAATTTCGGGCAAAGCCCTGTCCCCTATAAAATGGTGATATAATGATTCCGATGGGTAAATGGTAGCCATATTATCATTCCTTTCAATGTAATTAAATTTTCAACGAGAGCGGGGGTGCGGCGGGCGGATTGAAGTTAAGATTTCAAGTTTTATGCATGAAACTACCCCCGCCCGCTTCCTGCCCGCTTCGATTTTTCTTTATACCAAATTTTAACATAATTTTTTCAACGCTTCAAAAATCAAAAATAAAATTTGTGTGTAAATGCTGACACACATATAGTTGTACGGGTAGTCATATGATGGGTTTTGTGGTATATATGAAGGGAAGCGGACGCAATAACGGAAAGGGGTTTTAATGTGGTTGATACAATGGTAAGACCTTCGACCGACACGGTTAGTAATTATACAGACGCAGTGAAAACATTGGCGCATCATGACCATGTTATTATTAATGATGATGGAAAAAATGAATTTGTGTTAATAAATATGGATATGTTTGTAAAATTTAAAGAATTTTTGCATCGGCAATATATATACAATGAATTGCAACAATCCAAAGCCTTATTAGACGACCCAAATGTAAAATTAACACCCCATGATGATGTGATTAAATTATTGAGGGCAAAGCGTGAGGCAAGGAAAAATGCTTGACATTTTATACTTACCTTCGGCTATTGATGATTCATTAGAAATTGAGGACTATCTCAATCTACACAGTCCAACCGCCGCCGATACATTTATTGATGATTTAGAAGAACGGGGAACGGCATTAACGAAGCATCCCTATATGTACCCTGTTTATGAAGATGATTCATTTTTCCGCCGTATGATTTTTGGTGATTATGTGGCTTTCTACAGCGTGGACGAAAAACGTAATTTAATAATCATACACCGTATTTTCCACCATTCCCGTGATATAAAACCAAATATGTTGGGATAACATTAATCCCTCCCCCCGCTCATATATTGGCATATGCCGATACAGCGGGGGGATTTTTTTGTTGTTAGATTTTGCAAGTGAACAAGAGGCGTTGACGTACATAGTGGAAAACGAACGCAGACTATACAATGAAATGAAACAAGAAGAAATAAAACCAATCTACACCAATGAAAACACGCATATAAGCGTGATGAAGGATGGGAAACGGCTTTTAAGAATAAAAGCCCGCTTCCTTGGGGATAAGGTTATATCGGAGATTTGCGCCGATATAGCGGATTTAAAGTTGATTTCATAGGTTGCATGATGCTAGACTTGTAAGAAAAAGGGAGTTGATTCATTTATGAAATGTGCGATTTATGCACGGGTTTCAACCGACGAACAGGGTACAAGTATCGTCAACCAACAGGAATATTTCAAGGATTACATTCAACGCAATGGGTTTGAGATATTCGACATTTACAACGACGAGGCGTTTAGCGGTACGGAAACAACCAAACGCCTTTCTTTTCAACGGCTTTTAGAAGACGGCAAAAACAAACGGTATGATGTGTTGTTGGCAAAGTCATATTCCCGCTTCGGACGCAACCAACGGGAAACATTAACTGCTTTGGCGTTGCTTTTTGAATATGGCATACGAATTATTTTTGTGGAGGATGGATTGGATTCTTTGCGGGATAAGGGGCAGTTTGGTTTGTTTGCATGGCTGGCGGAACAGGAGGCAAGGAAAATAAGTGAACGCATAAAATTAACGTGGCAGTTGTATAACCAACAAGGTAAAATCCACAACACAAAAGAAACCTATGGGTATAGGTACAATCGTGATTTGCATAATTTTGTGGTTGTGGAAAAGGAAGCGGAAATAGTACGTTCAATTTTTAATTTGTACTTGGAAGGTAATAGTCTTAGAACCATTGCCATGTTTTTAAATGACAAAAAGTACCCAACGAAACATAAATCTAGGTGGTTTTCTAAAGTAATACGGGATATGTTGCAAAATGAATTTTACTTGGGGCATTTGATACAAGGAAAGAATAAAAAAATAGATGTAACCATAAAGAAAACAGAATATGTTGAAAAAAAGAAATGGTTTATACACAAAAATAATCATGAAGGGATTATAACAGAAGAAATATTTAATGCTGTTCAAAAAGAAATGAAAAAACGGGCAGAATACAGAAAAAGCGAAAACCCTACACGGCAAAGTACAGCATACCTTTTTTCCAACTTACTGCGATGTAAAATTTGTAATTATGGGTTCACACACAGGAAGCGTTCAAACGGTAAACGATTGTCATATTATTTATGCAGTGCTTATGCTTCACTGGGTTATGCATCGGGTCACGGAAGTAATCAATTATCAGAAAGAAAAATCGTTGCTTCCGTTAAATCGGGTTTGGAAGCCCTTGCAAACAATGACTTTAAAATGATACGTGATTATTTCAAGCGAAAATGTAATGAGGACAATATAAAGGCGGAAACATTAACGATTAAAAATATGGATGAAGAAATCGCAGAACAGACACAGCTTTCATTATCCTTATTAAACGCCTACACGGACGGTATACTGGGCAAAATGCAGTTCAAGTTACAAAATGAAGCCATTGAAGAAAAAATAAATGCTTTAATGCAACAAAGGGAAGAAATATTGTTCCAACAAGAAAAAACGGCATTTAATGCCGATGCCGAAGGGGAAACCATAACCGCTGTCACCAAACTGCTTGAAATGGATGTTTCCCAATGGAATAATGCACTGATGAAAAAGATAATAAACAAAATCTACATGGATATACCTAATAATGATATAGAAATTCTGTTCAATTATACGCTTTTAAGTAATTAGTAATTCCCCCGCCATGTGGGACAAGCCATTTTTACATAGTGTTAGTTTTGTTACATGTGCCATCGCCCGGGAGCCCATGCCCAACTTCACCTGGGACGACATCCGCGGCGCCCACGTGCTGCCCGGCCGCCGGGGCGGTATGCCCTTCATGGCACTGGAATACGTGGTGCGGGGCCACGGCATTATCCCCGAGGTGGATGTAAACTTTGACACGTCCATTCAATTCGCCGCCATGGTGGGCGCATTTTTGAGCGGCACGGGGGATTTTGTAACTTCGTAGGTAACGGTATAGGTAGTTTTGTATAAAAAACAGCATACAACCGCTCTTGATGACAAACGTTAGGCGCGTCCCTGCTTCCAATCGGCTCTGATGTCTTGTTTCGGCCCGGTTCACCCTGTACCTATTTGACTCACAAAGCAACACAAAAGCAAAAAGGGTTTAGTTTCCCGGGTCATTCTTTATATGGCCCGGGTTTTTTTATTTCATACCTTCCGGCCAAGGTAAGGACAAATCAATTTTTTCGTTGTATTTTTCCATATAATCGGCAGCAATTTCATTAAAATCCATTCCCGTTTTCCCTTGTGTAGCATAGCTGAAAAGCATCACCTGTTTAAACAATTCTTTGCCTTCTGTTTTATTACCCAGTTTCATGAGGCATTCCGCTTTTGTTAAAACGAAGTTCATATAATATAACATGTCGCGGCAGCCCAATGACACCTCCATGCCTTCGGCACACACCTCCAAGCTTTCATTCAAGATATCCAATCTATTTAAATCTTCCGCTAAATTTACTAAAATCAAAAGATAAAATTGGTTAAAATTAAGAAAACTGGCGTAATGCAAGCCTAAATTCTCTTTAAGAAGACGTAAGATTTTAAGTGACATTTCGGGTTCATCATGATTTGAATAGGCATTCGCAAGATTATTAATGGTCTCTATTTCATGGGGTGCTAAAAAATAAGTGTTAATGTTATTAATTTCAAAATCGGGGCGGGTTAAACGAATACTTTCCAAGGCACATTCGATGGCAATTTGACAATCCATATAAGGCCCCATATTGTAAAAACATGTTTTTAATTTTAAGAAAAAAAAGCGGCCCCTACCATTCAAAAACCGCTTATCATTCTTATGAAGTTCAATTTCTTTCTTCATAGATTCATAATCACATTCACGGATATAGGCCAGCCATTCAAGATGCTTGCGAACGACAAATGTTTCTTCATTATCCGCAATCTCTATATTAAATTTATTGGGGTCTTCCCCTAAGCGTGCCATAATGTTTCTGAATGTAAACCAATCGGGTTTACGTTCACCTTTTTCAATCATCAATATGGTAGAGCGTGAACAAATACCTTCGGCCAATTTTTCTTGGGTAAGGCCCTTCATTTTACGCAACTCACGCACCAAGTTGCCAACATTAAATAACATCTTCGTTCACGCCTCCAATGACACGGATTCGCTACTTTACCTGCCGAACTATCCGTGTTATTTTCATTTCACGGGATTTTATCGTGCCTTTTACGATTATGCAAGTCCATTTAAAATTTATTATGAAAAAGGAGACGATGTTTAAAATGAACAATCATCGTTTAAAAATAAAAAGATTTATCGTATTTTTCATTGCGATTTTAATTACAAGCGGTTTTATGACCGACACATCCAATACATACGCATTCCCCATGCCAACCCCCGCGCCAACACCATTGCCTATATGCGCGTCTGTACCCACATCAACCCCTGCACCCACACCACAACCCACGCCAACCCCTACACCACAACCCACACCATTACCTACACCTACACCACAAATTACGGTGCAAAACAAAGAAGTGCGAATTGGTGACGATGGCACTATCCTTGAAGGTATATTTGACAGTCAGACCCACTTTCTCATTAACGGGAGCGTTACATTTCCACACGGTGAAGTGCAAAATGGCTTATTTAATAATCAAACGGGACACATTGTAACCGGAACGGTACATTTCCCTTGTGGATATAGAGCTTCCTATATTAATGGGGTTCGTGTAGCGTCAGTACCACCGGTTATGCCACAACCCACCCCCGCACCCACGGTGACACAATGGCACCACTGGTCACCACCGCCTATATTTAGACCCGATGAAGCACCGGTTACATGGACACGCCCACCCAGAATTTTTTCCTGGTGCAATGGAACAGGCATTGAAGAATATCATATATGGGTTAGGAATCATGTTTTTGATGAACCGCTTTTTGGTGTAGGAACCAGAATTCGAGAGCCACGCAGGGAAACCCGCACCCGCCGCTGTACGATATGCCGAGGTGCAGGGCAATGGGATTAAAAATATGCGTTTAAGGATAAAACGATTTAAAATTTAGGCAATAAACGATATTGGTAAGGAGTTATCCACAAGCAATGAAAAATCGGGATGAAGGACTTACGCCCGTAATATGTAAAAACCAAAATACCTATGCTTTGTTAGGGATGTAAACACAAATCATCTGCCATGTGAATCTTTTTTGTCAAAATATAATGATAATGCTGACGATTATTAATATTTTTTTATCATTATGGGGGTTTTATGTTTATGGAAGCTCTTGATTTATTAAGAAAATTTGCTGATATTGGTTATTATCGGGATGCAAGAACTGCATTCCTTAATAATCTTGATTCAATGTTAGATACATATACAGATAATGAAGCTAAAAAAATACGATACGATTGCAACATTATTCATGAAACATATTATGAATTATCATGGTTTTGTTCTACCTGTAAATCTATTAATAATGAAGGAACAGTTTGTAAATGCAAATGTAAGAAGAAAATTAGAAATACCGGTGTACCGCTTCAATCAGTAAGTAATCACTTTTTTTGCCCAAATCCATTATGCTCAAGTATTGAAAAAGGAACAATATGTACAAAATGCGGAAACAAACGTTTGAATTTACCGCGAAAAAAAATTGTGAAAATTGATGAAATATATGAAAAAATAAATAAGTTTATTAATATGAACAAGGAAGAACAACTTAACCATCTTAATCAACTTGAAGTAAAAATAAATGAAAACAATGATATAGAAACAAAAAAGATGCATTTTGATTGTTCCATATTATTTCAACTAGATGCTAATTCTTCGATTGAAAGAGCAAAATTTCGAGATTTTAATAGAAACTGGTATTGCTCTAAATGTTTAAATATACAAAATTATTTTAAAAAATGTAAATGTGGTTCTTTAAATGTGAAAGTGAGTGATGATGAAGGTATTTTATTTCAATCATCTGATAATTATTGGTATGATGTAAGGTATAATAACTTAAAAAAATATACAGAGACAGTACGCAAAAACGGTGAGAAATTATTACCAAATGACGTATTACATCGTATGTCCTGGGAAGACATTGAAAAGGCAAAAGAAAATCAAATTCTGATGAAAAAGAAAGAAGAAGAAAGACTGCTCCTCGAAATACAAAAGAAAGAAGAAGCGCAAAGGATTCTTGAAGAAAAAAAGAAAGAAAAAGAACGGAAACTTTTTGAGAAAAAGAAAGAAGAAGAACAGCAACAACTTTTAATTCAACAACAAAAAGATGAAGAAATGCGTAAAAAAGCAGAAGAAGAAATTGAAAGAAGAAAAAATACAAAATTTGCTACCGCTCTTTGGGTTGCATTTTGTGCTTTTATGGTATTTTATCTTTTTACATTATCAGGTATACACCCCGGAGAAAGATATATCATTCGTACAGTTGGTGGCGGACATGTATATAGCAACCCACATCTTAGATTGAATCGTCAAGGTGAAATAAGAAGAGACCGTCAAGGAACGCCTCGTGTTTTTTTAGACGCACAATGGGTGCCTGGGGCAGGAACACAAGGAAACGCAGGAATGGGAGAATTTTTCATGTTACTAGTTAGTATCGTAGTTTATTTAATTGCAATTGGAATTATGTTAGGTACTGCCGTGTTAACTACAGTAACAAAACAAATCGGTATATTTGGAATCCCCCTTTTTGCCGCAGTGTTTGGTTTAACGCATTTTTTGATTATGAGAACTTGGGTTAGTACAGGTATAATTATATTTATTTTCATTGCAATACTTATTATTGCGAGCATTTTTTTTCAACGTATAAAAAATGAAAAATAAAAATTCGGATGATGAATAAAAAAATTGTTGATTCAATCAAAATAGAGGTGAGGAATGAAATATTTATTTGTTATTTCATTAATTCTAATCAGTTTTTCCGGTTGCACTTCCGCAGAAGAACGAGAACTAGAAAGACAACGTGCTGAATTTCGTGCTGCTCGAGATGAGGAGGAATTGTATGTTTACAACATGGGGGTTTCTCGTATCGAAGAATTATTAATAGGAACTTGGGAGCGAGGTTGGCACGGTGATACTTCATATCATGGAATATGGACATTTAATGAAAGTGGACGGATGAAATATGACGGAAGCGCATTGACATCAGTAGCAACTGGTGAGATGCTTGAAAGATTTGATAATGCTTTACATACCGGAGGTTCATTCACCGGTAACTGGCGTTTAGAATCTAATAGTGAACGGCAGAGCATTGTTTTAAGAGTTACAAATATTAATGCACACGGTTTACCTGTAGGATTGGACCATGTTGGCATACCACCTGCTGGAAGGGGTAATTCATCTGTAATTAATACAACGATTCGTATAAGATATGATGAAAGTGGAGAAAAAGAACTTGTTCTTGGCACTACCCGCGGTCTAAGGAAATTACAGGATTGATTCACATTTATAATGTTCAAAAAAAGGAGCATCTTATGAAAAAAACATAGAAGTTAATATTCATTACATTTTCGAATAAATCCCTATCCTATATAAAATTTTTCATCATTTTTAATTGTTCGGGTGTGTTGTAAAATGAAACCGATGGGTGAATGGTAACCATACTATCATTCCTTTCAATTTAAGTAAATTTTCAACGAGAGCGGGGGTGCGTGGGCGGATTGTAGTTAAGATTTCAAGTTTTATGCATGAAACTACCCCCGCCCGCTTCCTGCCCGCTTCTATTTTTCTTTATACCAAATTTTAACATAATTTTTTCAACGCTTCAAAAATAAAAATTGTGTGTAAATGCTGATGCACATATAGTTGTACGGGTAGTCATAGGATGGGTTTTGTGGTATATATTTAATGCATGAAATATTAACGGAACGGGGTGCGGAAGCGTGTCTGATTTGTTGCAAAAATGGAGGCATGAGGCAAAAACAAGGCTTCTTGAATTGTTGGATGAACTGTCAACCGCTATAAAAAAAGCACACCCCAGTTGCACGGTTATTCTCTTTGGTTCCTATGCCAGAGGGGAGCAAAATGAAGATTCTGATTTGGATATTTGTGTATTGGTACATGAATTGACGTATGGAAGAACGGACATGCGGGTGGATGTGTATGGTGCGATTCGCAGGGATTTTCCGCTTCCTATAGATGTATTGTTGTATACCCATGATGAATTTGAAGAAAGCGCAAAGAAAAAATCACGTATGCAGTACAAAATTAAAAATGAGGGGGTGGTTTTAAATGGCTGATAATATGCTTCCATTGCCAACAGGCGATTGAAAAGACACTTAAAGCGGTGCTGGCATATTACGAAGCGGACATTCCCAAAACGCATAATATTAGGACGTTAGCCGAACTGTGCAAAGCACATACGGATAAAGTATTTATTGATGATAAAGTGGTTGACACCATCACCGCTTTTGCCGTTATTACCCGTTACATTGAAGATAGACGGGATTTTACCGAAGATACCGCCGGGTTCGCATTGAAGCAAGCGCGGCAAGTTTTGGATGTAGTCGAATTTTAACCAAAGAGTATTTTTGTTATAAACCTGTCCCGCCAGCGGTTAAGCACTATAACCCCTTATCCTTTATTTGAATCGTCTTCAATATATACATGAGGTACTTCTTTATAATCGGTTAGGTCATAGTCACCGATTTTTGTGTAATCATTTGTTGACGAGGGTTTAATTTCTTCATCAACATTAAAAATACCGGCGGCATCGTAAAATATTTTTTCTAAATATTCGAACTTGGAATACATACCCTGTGCTGACCACACCAGCGCATTACGGACATACGATGCGTGTTGCCCAAACAAGTCATGGTTTATTTCTATGCCCAGATGTTCAGCCAACAGTACAATAAATGAAATGATGGTTCTTGTGTTTCCATCGCGGAAGGGATGCGTTTGCCATAGTTTGGCAGCGATACGAACGAGTTTGAAAATCAAATCTTTTTTGGCTTCGGATTTTTTGAGCTTTGCGATTTCCTTAACGGTTGCATCCAGTTCTTTCTTGATTTCCTTTGGAAAAGCGTATCGAACGGTATCCCCACCCAGTACATCTTCTCGCTTGGATACATGAATTGTGCGAAATTCGCCGGCCCATTCATAAAGGCTGTCAAAATAATACGATGGATTTCACAAATTGTTGCTGTGTTAAATTTGGTAAATTTATGTGCGTATACAGCAGATAGCGTATATTTTGTAATATCGCCCTCGGCGGTTTTTAAAAGATTGGCATCTTTAATATCGCCTTTGTTTTTCAATACATCCACATCATTGTATAAATAGGGGTCTCGCATGTTACACCTCAATTAGATTATATTTCGCTAATACCTTCATGTATCCATCTTTAAAACTATGTTGCCCTGTTGCCCATAAAGACATAGATTGCTCTGTTTCATCACTTGTGGGAAGCCCTTCAATAGCGGCCATTGCATTGCCGAAGGCTAGGGATTTTTTTCTTATATCAACGGGTATCGAGTCCATTAAAGCGCAACGCTTGAGAACTGTTAATTTATGGTGCAATGATTTGTCCAGCACCTTTGCGGCTGTTTCCAATCTGTTTAATTGTTCATTTATGTGCTTTATTTCTTTTTTTGCTTCATCGCGCCGCCGCAGTTCGGATTGCACCTGCGGCAGCATTTCCATTTGGATGTATTCGCTGTTAATTTTGCCGTCAATCAGTTTTTGAAGATACGAATATTTTTTGCCGGAGATGGTTTTTGTTGAAATATAGCCTTTTTTCGAGGATGATGAAATTTCCATGCACTCGCTCCATTGCGAAAGTAAGGAAAAATATTCATCATGTATTTCTTTATATTTCATGGTATTCACCTCGGCTTTATTGTACAACAATTAACCTATCATGGCAATTTAACGTTTGCAATATAGGTTATATGTTAGGATAACATTAATCCCTCCCCCCGCTCATATATTGGTTTATGCCGATACAGCGGGGGGATTTTTTTGTTGTTGGATTTTGCAAGTGAACAAGAGGCGTTGGCATACATAAAAGAAAACGAACACCAATTACATGCAGCATTGGAAAAAGAAGAAATGCGAACCGTTTACACCCGGGGTTGTACCCGCATAAGGGTGATGAAGGACGGGAAACGCTTGTTGCGGATAACCGCCCGTTTCTGTGGGGATAAGGCTGTGTCGGAAATTTATGGGGATATGGTTTCTTTGCGGGTGATTTCATCATGAAGTGTGCGATTTATACACGGGTTTCCACGGACGAACAGGGTACCAGCATCGTCAACCAACAGGAATATTTTCGGGAGTATATCCAACGCCACGGCTTTGAAATTTTCGATGTGTACAATGATGAAGCGTACAGCGGAACGGAAACGGCGAAACGGGTTTCTTTTCAACGGTTATTGGAGGATGGGAAGCGAAAAAAGTATGATGTATTACTGGCGAAGTCTTATTCCCGCTTCGGACGCAACCAACGGGAAACACTGACCGCTTTGGCTTTGCTTTTTGAATATGGGATTCGGATTATCTTTGTGGAAGATGGGTTGGATTCCTTGCGGGATAAGGGGCAGTTTGGTTTATTTGCGTGGCTTGCAGAACAGGAGGCACGAAAAATAAGCGAACGCATAAAATTGACATGGCAGTTGTACAACCAACAGGGGAAAATCCACAATACCAAAGAAACCTATGGATATGTGTATAACCGTGACATCCGCAATTTTGAAGTCATTGAAGGGGAAGCGGAAACGGTGCGGTTCATTTATACCCGGTTTTTGGCGGGGGCGAGTTATCGGATGATTGCTATTGAGTTGAATGAAAAAAGAGTACCCACCAAGGGTAATTCAAAATGGTTTTCCAAGGTAATCCGAAACATGTTACAAAATGAGTTCTATTTGGGGCATTTAATACAGGGCAGACAGCAAAAAATTGATGTGACCATCCGCAAGTTGGAATACATTGAAAAAAACAAATGGCATGTACACAGGTATAATCATGAAGCCATTATAGACGAGGATATATTTTATAAGGTGCAAACAGAAATACGGCGCAGGGCAGAAAGCAGAGGGGAAAATAATGCTGCCCGCTACAGCACGGCTCACCTTTTTTCCAATCTCATACGTTGCAAAATTTGCGGGCAAAGTTTTGTACACAGGAAGCGGGCAAACGGACAGAAGTTATCCTATTATGCGTGTACGGCGTATTCTTCGCTGGGGTTGGCTTCGGGGCATGGAAGTAACCGAATATCGGAGCGGAAAATGCTTGCACTGGTGAAGTCGGGAATTGAAATGCTGGCAGAAAACGATTACGGGGTTATACGGGATTATTTCAAGGGTAAAATACCGCCCGCTTCATTCTTGGATGAACAAATCGAAGAACAGACGCAACTTTCATTATCACTTCTTAACGCATTTAACAACGGCATGATGGGGAAAACCCAGTTTAGGCTACAGAACGAGGCAATAGAGGAAAAATTAAACGCCTTAATACGGGAACGGGATGAAAAAATATTCAACCCCAACGCAGAGGGGGAAACAATCAAAGCCATTGATAAATTACTTACATTGGATGCATCACAATGGAGTAATATATTAATGAAGAAACTCATTAAAAAAATCTACATAGATATGCCAAACAGCGAAATAGAGATACAGTATCATTACCTATGTAACCGCCTTTGAACCCGTAGCCTCCACCATTGAATTGGAAGGCCGTGGTTATGTAGTGGCTTCCGTAGGGGAAGCCAGCGGTGAAATCCCTTACACCGCCTACTACGCCCTGGCCAGCTTCATCGAAGCCAACCCGGAAATCATCCAAGGCTTTACCAATGCCATCGCCCGGGCCCAGGTGTGGACACAGCAAAACGACCCCGCCGAGATTGCCCGGGTGGTTGCCCCCTTCTTCCCCGACGCAGACATGGCCATCCTAACCAGTGCCATCGCCCGGTATAAGGAATTTGATGCCTACTCCGCCAACCCCATCATGACCCGGGACTCCTTCGACCGCCTGCAACGGGTTATGGAATCCGCCGGGGAGCTGAGCCAGCTTGCCCCTTTTGAACGGTTGGTAAATAATAGTTTTGCCGAGGCAGCGATAAGGTAATTTATGTAAACTGTATAAGCTTTGCCAAATCATTTAAATATTCCTCATAAACCCGCACGCCGCCCTCCGTGTCCAGCACATTGTCGCTGATGTGGTCGGCGGCTTTTTCATTGATGCCTTCAGCCAGTACCTCCGGCATCATACCATGGGCATCTGCCAGGGGTTTTAAATTGGTTTCACCGTTGCACAATAAATGAAGGGCCTCCCGCTCCACGGGTGTTAAGGCGGCGGAAAAAGATGCCCACCCGGAATTTGCGGAAAGTACAGGGGGCGTGGGAGGCGGGGGAGATATATCCAACATCACAGGTGTCTCCTCCACCGTCAGCTTCTCCTGGGTCCCCTGTGCCTCCTCCCGGATTTGCACCAAGCGCGAGGTATCTACCGTTACGGCAACCCGGTTCAAATCCCGGTAAAAATCAGCAACCGCCCGGTCGATAACCCCGTCCAGTTCATCAACCGTTAATTGAAACGCCAGCAACCGCTGTACCCCATATGTCATGGTCCGTGCGTCTACGGTCAGTTTATGCTTGTGTTTCATGGTTTTACGCAACCCGGCTTCCATACGCCGCAGTACATACCCCACCAGCTCCCGCATTCCGTTGAAGGGTTTTGCCTTTTCCAGGGTCCAGCGGTTGTCGCGGCAGACATACATCTCACGCCCGGGCATCAACACCGTGCGGTCGGGTTGTTTTAACCAGGGATAAAAGAGTGCCTGGGAAAAAGGCTTCCAAAATTCCGCCTTGCCACGGTCATGTAAGAAAACATCCCCAAGGGAGGTGTTTTTCTCCGCCAACCAAGCATCCAATGCGTTAAAAACCGATGGAATGCAGTCATTCATCAATTTTTCATTATCCGCCCGGTAAAATTTTGACTTGGTTATGTCATACCCGGAGCGTTTTAACCAGGTGGCGGCATCCCCATGGGCTTCATTTTCCTCGGGGTAAAGGGCCTCGAAGTTATACGCGGCCACAAAGTCCCCAAAGCTGCGGTTTAGCGGATAATAGACATGAAAATCCTTAAACCAGCCGGGGAAATACTGGTTCAGCCCCGGCACCGCTTCCCGGTAGGGTTCCCACAGATTTACCAGCCGCGTCAGCGCGTCCGTTGGGTTTTCCACCCCAATGCAGGACAACAGTTCGTATATGTACAAAAATAAATAAGACGCACCCACAAAGGGAAATTGCTTGCCTTCCCTTACCGTGGTACGCCAGGTGAAATAGGTGCGTAATTGTTCATACCCCATCCGTTGGTAATAGGGGTAAAAAGCGGAGAACGCCGTGCGATGGGGGTAATCATCGGTAACATCCGCCATAAATTTGGCCTGCTCGTAAAACAGCCAGCCGTCGTTTTGGTAGGCATAAGGTGCGTAATCCGCAATGACACGCATGTCCCGGATTTGGGTACGCAGGGGGTCATAGGCCCGGGGTGCGATGGCCTGCGCCTTGGGGGGTGGCACGTTGCCAACCGGGGTTTCGTTTAGTTCAATCTCCGCAAAGGGGGTTTCCTGCATGGTTAGATATTACGAAGCTGTTGGCGGTTTTCATACAACACGTCGGTGGTTTGGGCAAAATAATCCAAAATGGCCTTGTGCTGGCCCTCCAGGTTACCCATGATTTCGCGGATTTTGTTTTCCGCTTTTTCCAGCATTTCGTCGGCATATTCCATGGACGACATGCGCATGTCCCGTGCGTCCTTTTTGGCGGCGTTGATGATGTTTTCCGCCTCTTCCGTTGCGCGGCGGTAAATCTCGTCTTCCTTCACCATCCGCTTTGCTTCGTCTTCCGCGTCTTCGATGATGATTTTCGCCTTGTTTTGCGCGTCCTCAATCACCCGGTCATGGTCGCCAAGAAGCCGCTGTGCCATGCGGATGTCGTCGGGCAGATTCAACCGAAGCTCGGTGATAATCTCCATCAGGCGGTTTTTGTCCACGGAAATTTTGTCGGAAAACAACATGGATTTCTTGCTGGTTTCCAGCACCTCTTCCATTTCGGCTAAGTAAAAAAGTAGTGCATCCATGCAAAAATTACCCCTTTGTCATAAATTTACTGCGTAAAACCGCCGCCGTTTTGGGCGTTACCCACTGCAATAACGGGTCGCTGACACCGTCCTGCGCCGGGGCGGCATAAGCCGCAATTTCCCGTACAATGCGGCTGGAAACCTGTGAAAAAGCCGGGCTTGCCGGAAGGAAAATGGTTTCAACATCCCCACCAAGGAAGCGGTTAAACCAGGCATAGCGCGCCTCGCTGATATAATCCTCCCCATCACGCAAGCCCCGTAAAATAACGGATACACCCCGTTCGTTGGTAAAGCGTGTAAGTAAGCCGGAAAAAGCCGTTACCTCAATGTTACCGATATCCTTCACCGCGTCGCGGAGTAAATCCATCCGTTCTTCTATCGAAAACAAAGGCTGCTTGTGTGGGTTGTCCAGCACCGCAACAATTAATTTGTCCGCCAACTTTGCCCCCCGGGTCATGAGGTCCACATGGCCCAGCGTCACCGGGTCAAAACTGCCGGGGTATATAAAAATCATGTGCCACTCCCGTTTTCATAGAATAAAAACCTGGTTTTGCCGTAATCGCGCTGCTGTTGAAACACAAAAGTTGGTACTTCGGGTGGCCCCCCCGACCTTTGCGGCACCTGCATTTCGGCGACAATAAGGCCGTCCGCACTAAGTAAAGACAACGTTGCCAAGGTGTTTAATGTTTCTTCCAACAATGTACTTTCATAAGGCGGGTCCAAAAAAATAATGTCAAAGGGCTTGTCCAAGGTACGCAACGCGGTATTTACCGGGGACTTCAAGATTTCCCAACCCTCGGTGAATTTTGCGGCTTTTACGTTCCGCTCCACGGCTTGTATGGCGGCGGTTGAATTATCCACAAACACAACCTGTGCCGCACCCCGGCTTAACGCCTCAATGCCCACCGCGCCGCTGCCGCAGAATAAATCCAAAAAAACCGCACCCAC
>Ga0209755_10002566_pt1 | contig 24692 bp, 19 predicted proteins | sample TergutCo191P1_FD_187301 | JGI IMG/M metagenome (GOLD analysis project Ga0209755, IMG submission 187301) | Cornitermes sp. P1 segment gut microbial communities from Petit-Saut dam, French Guiana - Co191P1 (SPAdes) (version 2) | ecosystem: Host-associated > Arthropoda: Insects > Digestive system...
AGCCGTTTTTGAGGAACTTTTTGGGCGAGCAAAAAGTTCCCCGCCGGAGGCAGAATGCCCGAAGGGCAGAAAAGCTCGGGCCGCAGGCCCAGAGAAAACAACGCCCGGAGGGCAAAAAAGCGCGGGCCGCAGGCCCATAAAAGCATAACTCAGTTGAGAGAGGCCCGGGCCGCAGGCCCAGAAAAAACATTCTTAGTTGGCAACAGAACCCCGCCCGGAGGGCGAAATTTATGGACGACACTGCCTAGACTTTCAAATAAAGTTCGGCCCCCTTTTCGGCGAATTCGGCAGATTTTTCGGCCATGCCTTTTTGCAAGGCCTCTTTTTCAGCCATGCCTTTTTGTGTGGCGAAATGGCGTACGTCCTGGGTGAGTCGCATAGAGCAGAAATGCGGGCCGCACATGGAGCAGAAATGCGCAAGCTTGGCGCTTTCTGCGGGCAGTGTTTCGTCGTGAAAGCTGCGTGCCTTTTCAGGGTCAAGCCCAAGGTTAAATTGGTCTTCCCAGCGGAATTCAAAGCGTGCCTTGGAAAGCGCATTATCGCGAATTTGTGCGCCTGGGTGGCCCTTGGCCAAATCAGCGGCATGCGCGGCGAGTTTGTAGGTGATGATGCCTTCTTTGACATCCTCGCGGTTTGGCAGGCCCAGGTGCTCCTTCGGCGTGACATAACAAAGCATTGCCGTACCATACCAACCCATTTGTGCGGCACCTATGGCTGAGGTGATGTGGTCATAACCTGGTGCAATGTCGGTGACGAGTGGCCCAAGCGTATAAAACGGTGCTTCGTGACAGGCTTTCAACTCAAGCTCCATGTTTTCTTTGAGGAGGTGCATGGGTACGTGGCCTGGGCCCTCAATCATCACCTGCACGTCGTGTTTCCAGGCCAGCTGTGTCAACTCTCCCAGCGTTTTGAGCTCGCCCAGTTGTGCCTCGTCGTTGGCATCATAAATGGAGCCTGGACGCAAACCGTCGCCGAGGCTGAAGGCGACGTCATAGGCTTTCATAATTTCACACATTTCCTCGAAATGTCGATAGAGGAAATTTTCCTCGTGGTGAGCGAGGCACCATTTGGCGAGGATGGAGCCGCCGCGTGAGACAATGCCCGTCATCCGTTTTGCGGTGAGCGGAATATAACGCAGCAGCACGCCGGCATGAATGGTGAAATAGTCAACACCCTGCTCCGCCTGCTCCACCAGTGTGTCGCGAAAAATTTCCCAACTGAGCTCCTCGGCTTTGCCGCCTGTTTTTTCGAGTGCCTCATAAATGGGTACCGTACCCACGGGAACGGGACTGTTACGTATTATCCACTCACGTGTCTCATGAATGTTTTTTCCGGTGGACAAATCCATGACGGTGTCGCCGCCCCAACGTATGGCCCAAACCATTTTGTCGACTTCTTCGGCAATGGACGAAGCAACGGCTGAATTGCCGATGTTGGCGTTGACTTTGACGAGAAAATTTCGGCCAATAACCATTGGCTCGCATTCGGGGTGGTTGATGTTGGAGGGGAGGATGGCTCGTCCCCGTGCGACTTCGGTGCGTACAAATTCAGGCGTTACTTCTGCGGGAATTGCGGCGCCGAAGCACTCAGCGCGGTGTTGGCGGGAGAGGAGGGTGGCCATTTTTTCGCCTTGCGGGCCGCAGGTTTTGAGGGACTCCACATAAGTTGCGCGTTGCAGGTTTTCGCGGATGGCGACAAATTCCATTTCAGGGGTAACAATGCCGCGTCGCGCGTAGTGCATTTGGGTGACATTGCTGCCGTTTTGGGCCCGGCGGCCGCGGCCGGGTGAAGGCATTGTGTCGCCGCGCTCTGCAACCCACGCTGCGCGCATTGCTGGCAGGCCGCGGCGAATGTCGAGGTTGGCTATAGCATCGCCATAGGGGCCGGAGCTGTCATAGACGAAAACTGGCGGGTTTTTTTCACGCGTATTTGAGACAGAGGGTGTATCCGCCTGCTCAATTTGCCGCATGGGCACGCGGATGTCGGGTCTGCTGCCGGCAACATATATTCTGCGGGAATTTGGCAGGGGGCCAACGGCTGTCAACTCAAGGGGGGGCCTGTTGTTGTCGGGTGAAGGTGCAGAATGGAGTTTGGGCAATGCTTCAGGTGGCAGGTTATGGGTGCTCATGCAGCTTCCTTGTGCGACAGTCAACAACGGTTTGCCTGGCTTGCAAAGCCATGGGGGGGGCTATTGGGTTTCAAGGAGTTGGTTGCGCAGTTGACTGGCCATGTCGTCAAGCTCTTTGTTGAGGCTGTCCAATTCGGTTTTGCTGGTTTTTCGGGCATTGACTCGGGTTTTGGCAACTTCAACGCGCTTAAGCAGCTGCTCAATTTCACCCGCATTCGCAGTTTGGAGGTTTTTTGCAAGCTGGGCAATTTGCTCTGCGCGTTGGCGAGTGTCGACCAACTTTCTGCGAGCTCGCTCCGTCTGTTGCAAGGCGAGCATTTTTGTGTCGATTTCCACAAGGTTTGTTTTTTCAATAGCATCTACGAGAATGGCGCGACAACTGTCACATGGGCTAAGCAGCCTTGCGTTGATTTTTTCACGGACTGCATTTTGTGTTTTTGTGTCCGTTGTTGCTGTCAGTTCCGCAACCAATATATGGGCGGATTCGATGAGGTAGCGTTCGATGGCGTCTTGCTCCGCCCGCAATGAGCCATAGACTTCGCCGCTTTGGAGATTCAAAAAGAGGATGGGCTCCTTAATTTGCGCCAACCACTCCTCCAGTTTGTTCCTCTCCTCGTTGGTGGGTGGCATTCCGAAACGTGGAACTGCTCGAAATGCGCTGGCCGAGGAGAAGGCGCGGCTGAGGACGACAAACGCGGTTTCGTGTTGTTGTGAGCGGCGCTTCATTTCAGACTGCAAGCACGTCTCAATGGATGTTGCAGCCGCCTCATAGTGTGCACTCCAATAGGCGTCCTTCCTCGAGTCCATGAGGCGCCACGTGTTTAGGATGGATGCAAACGTTTCGAGGTTGTCGGGTTGTTGAAGGTCAAACTTGTCGGGCAGCATATAAGCTTTGGAAAGAAGCCGGACATGCTCCAGCATTTTGAGCTCTGCCCGCTCCTGCTCTTCCGTGAAGCGTGTGGCATGAAGTGCCCGCTCTACATGTTCAATTTGCCCTACTCGTTTGGCGACTTCACAGGACCAGGAGTTGATATTATCCACCCAGTCCGAGGTGGGCCGGAAGTCCGTGGTTGAGGCGCGGATGATGAGGTAGGGGAGGGCCCCATAGGGGGTTTGGCCAGCGGAGGCGCACAAGGTACTTGGGTTGTTGGTGCACAGTTGAAGTGTTTGTGGCTCCGGGAAGGGCGAGGTGTCGTCGGTACGGCGAAGGAAAATAACGGTTGGCGTACCGTCGAGGGGGAAGGGGGAGGTATTGGCCGCAGAGCTGGAGAGGCCGATGACTGCGGTTGTGAAAGCCTGCGTATGGGACGAATTGGCTTCGTTGGCGATGTTGCTGAGGAGGCGTCCGGCGAGGGAGAGGTAGGGGTTGCTGTCGGCCAACTGACTCAGAGGAATGCCGGCGGACAAGCGTTGGAGGGTTTGGAACGCATCGGCATAGGCTCCCGCGACGGTTTTAGGGATGGCCCGGATGGAGAAAGTCAGCACGGGCTGAATATTGGACTCGAAGTTGACATATTCGCCGCGGGCCGCGCCGACGCCGCTGACGGTCATCATCGCCCGGTTTTCCAAGTCAAGCAGGAGGAGGGGGTATTCCGAGGGGGCCTGTCCCGAGGGGAGGGGGCCCGCATTCGAAACCGTCACGCCGACCGAGAGGTATTTAAACCCCTTGGCAACCTCAGCATAGTCAAACGCGTCGAAGTTGGAAGTCACCTCGACGCGGAGGTAGCCGTTGTTGGGTTTGTCAGCCGAGGAAGTACCGACGACGCGTGGTGTTGCCGTGACAAACACCGGGTTGGAGCAAGCGAGTGCCAGGAGAAGCCCTCCCGCCACACAAAGAAAAAAATATTCCTTCATAAATATGAGAGCTATTCAAATGTGAGTTATGCGTCAACATGCGTTTGTTGTGGGAGGGGAGTCCCCGCCCCGAAAAGTCCCGCCCAACTGCCCTTTCGTGTAGGGGCAGAAAGCAACTCTTGGAGGCGAGAGAGGAAGCGTTTTCGAGGCCAGCTGACGGCGCCGAAGCGTTGGAGGTGGGGGGTTTTCTGTTGGCAGTCAACGAGGGAGACGCCGAGGGAGAGGAGGGTTTGTACGAGGAGGACGAAGGCCAATTTGGAGGCATTGGGGGAGGTGGCGAACATGCTTTCGCCGAAGAAGACATTCCCCAGGCAGACGCCATAGAGGCCCCCCACCAACGCCCCTTCCAGGAAGGTTTCCACGCTGTGTGCGAAGCCGAGGTGGTGCAGGGCGACATAGGCTTCTTGCATTTCCTGAGTTAGCCAGGTGCTGTTTTGGCCGGGCCTGGGGGTGGAGGCGCAGGCGTGGACGACTTGGGGGAAGCAGGTGTCCATGCAGAAGGAGAAGGGGGGGTGGCGGAGGTATTTTTTGAGGCTTTTGGGGACATGGAGGGCGTGGGGCTCGAGGACGAAGCGTGGGTTGGGGCAGTGCCAGAGGATGGGGGAGCCCTCGGAGTACCAGGGGAATATACCCAGGCGATAGGCTGCGAGCAGGCGGTGGGTGCTCAAGTCTCCGCCGATGGCGAGCACACCGTCGGGGGCTGTCAGCTCCGGAGGGGGGAACTCGAGGGAGTGGGCGCTCAGACACCAATAGGGGGGCAGGCGGAGGAGACTCAAATGTTGATGCGCCCTGTCAGTGCGAGGACATTGTTTTTGGCGCCGCCGAAGGTATGGCGATAGCCCAAGTCCACGCCGCCGCCCGGTGCGGAGAAGCCCGCGCCGACGCCGAGGATGTTGGCTTTTTGGACTTGGTCATAAGCATAGCCGCCGCGTACGGCAAGCATGCCCAGGAAGGTATATTCCAAGCTGCCGCCCCACGTGAAGCGGGACTTATGCTCGTTGAAGTTGCCGCGCATTTCAACCGTAGCGACAATGCCGAGGATGCTGCCCGAGCCGGAGAGGACGAAGTAGCGAGGCGTATGAATTTTAGAAGAATTAACAAGGTTATGGCCGGAGAAGGAAACCGTCATAATGTCCGTGAGGGTGAGGCCGATGCCGGCATTGAGGTTAAACGGGTTGGAGTTGACGGGCCCGCGGACGAAGTGTTGGCGGCCGGAGATGCCGATGTGGAAGATTTTGGCGAAGGGCATAGCGACGGCGAGGGTGAGGAGGTGGGCGGAGCTACGCTCTCCGCTGGGGCCGGTGCTGACGAAGTGGTAGCTGAGGGCTGCCGCCACGGGGCCGGCCTTGCTGTCAGCGACGCCGACGCCGAGGAATTTATAGGAATTTTTTGCAAAGTCCAAGGTGCCGGAGACTTCCACCTCAAAGCGCTCGTCAAAGGAGAGGGCGGCGGGGTTTCCATAGAGGCCCTGGGTACCGCGGGAGGCGGCGAGATTCATATTGGCGGTGCCATAGCCGCGGGCCTCCATAACGTCATGGAGGGAGATTTGGGCGAGGGCGGAGAGGGGCAAAGCGAGGAGGGAGGCGGCAAAAAGCGAAAAGGAGGAATTAAGCACCATATGGGGGATATATTTACTACACTTTGGCTCCATGTCTAAACCTACTCTCTCAAAAGTTGTTGTACCCGCAGCCGGCCTTGGGACGCGCTTCTTGCCTTTCTCTAAGGTTGTCCCCAAGGAAATGCTGCCCATAGTTGACAAACCGGCTGTGCAATACATTGCGGAGGAAGCGGTTGCCGCTGGGGCGAAGCAGATGTTGTTGGTGACGAGCCGCAACAAAGAAAGCATGGAGGACCATTTTGACATGGCTTTTGAGTTGGAGGCGGTGTTGAGGGGGAGGAAGAAGGAGAGCGAGTTGGAGATGTTGTCCAAGCTTTCCAAGCTGATTGAGGTGGCCTCCGTACGCCAGCAGCAGCCGTTGGGCCTGGGGCATGCGGTGCTATGCGCCAAGCCGTGGGTAGGCGATGAGCCCATAGGCGTCATGTTGCCGGACGACTTGCTGGAAGCGCCGACGCCGTGTATGCGAAGCCTATGGGAGTGTTTTGCGCGTTTTGGCCACAGCATGGGGGTGGTGGCGTTGATGGAGGTACCGTGGGAGAAGACCCACCAATATGGGATAGTGTCCGCCGAGAGGGTGGAGGAGGGTGTTGTACGCATACGCAGCATTGTTGAGAAGCCCCCAAGCAACCCCCCCTCCAACCTTGCCGTAATAGGCCGCTACATGTTGCCCCCCACCCTTTTTGGGGAACTGGAGAAGACAGGGCGTGGGGCGGGAGGGGAGATTCAGCTGACGGACGCGTTGGCGCGAATGGTGGACGCGCCGGGGCTATTGGGTTACCTCTTTAAGGGGCGGCGTTTTGACACTGGGGACAAGTTGGGTTTTTTAGAAGCCAACGTTGCATATGCACTCAAGCGTCCTGAATTGAGGGCTCCGTTTTTGGCATATTTGCGGCAATTGTTGGAGACAGAGTCCACATGAAAACATTCCTCATAGCCGTTGTCCTCAGTTTTGTCCTCGCGCCCAGCGCTTTATTACGCAGGAATGCGGCCTGGTTGGCAGAGCACCCTGCCGCGAAGCTAGAATATTCCACCCAGCTATTAGCGACCCATTTCCCCATAGACATAAAGCCCGCCGGAGGCAGCCTCCAAGGCAAGTGGCAAATAGACGCGAAGGCACAGAGTTGCACGTTGGTTTTGTCCCTACCAGGGGGAGAGGAGAGGGCATACACCTGGAAGGGAGGGGTGGAGGTGAAGGCACAAGGGGGGGGTGGGTGGCCGGAGGTGGAGGCCCTCCTATGGGGTGCCTGCGGCATATGGGCAGCTGGTGTTGGGGGTGGGGAGCCGCGGGTGGGGCTGGAGCGTTTTTTGTCCTCCATGCAAATAAACCTGAAGGCTTCCGAGTTGCGTTTATTGGGGCGCGAGGTGGTTTATGCCGTGGGGGCGACAGGAGAGCGCACCCCCCAATATTGGATAGACAAGGAGGACTATTCCGCAAGGGGCCTACGTTGGTTAGGCGCTGCGGGGACACTATGGGAGTTACGCCTGAAGCAAAGCGACAGAATGGAATTATGGCGAGAAGGCCAGTTGGCGCTGAGGGTGTGGGCAAGGCCGGCCAAGCCCAAGGGGAAATAGGTGGGAGGGGGGTTTTGCCCAGGAGGCCGGGCAATGCGGGTTGCGGTTGCGCGGCCATTGTTGAAGACATTCCTCTATGAGGCCCCCACTGAAGACGTGCCTTTGCAGCCGGGGCAGCGTTTGTTGGTGCCTTTTGGCAGTGGAAAGGTTTTGGGTTTCTTTTTGGGGTGGGAGGAGAGGCCCATGGGGGCCGCCCTCAAGCCCATAGAGGCCATACTGGAGGACATACCGGCGCTGACAGAGGAAGTATACGCCCTCGTACGTTTTGCCGCGAAGCACTACAGGGCGCCCCTGGGAGAGGCGTTGAAGGCGGCATTGCCTCCCGGGTTGAATGTGGCCAAGCCTATGCCGACGAAGAAAGCGAGGGTGATGAAGCGAAAGCCCTGGCAGGCGCCCAGCGTGGGAGAAATTTCGCCCAGGCCCGAGCAGTTGAGTGAGGAGCAAACGGAGGTATTGCAAGGTTTGACGGAGGGGTTGAAGCTGGGCAGCTACCGAGCATTTTTGCTGCACGGCACAACGGGCAGTGGGAAGACGGAGGTATATTTGAGGTTGGTGGAGAAGGCCCTAGAGGGGGGCCTGGGCGCCTTAGTACTCGTCCCTGAAATTGCGCTGACGCCGCAGCTGTCCGGTCGGTTTTGGGCGCGGTTTGGCGACAGGGTGGCGTTGTTGCACTCGGGGATGGGGGATGGGGAGAGGCGGTTTCAGTTTCAGGCATTGAGGGAGGGGAGGGCGGTGGTGGCCCTGGGGGTGCGCTCCGCCATATTCGCCCCCGTACAAAACCTAAAAGTGTTGATAGTGGACGAGGAACACGACACCTCTTTCAAACAGGAGGAGGGTTTGCGCTACAACGCCCGCGACTTGGCATTGGTGAGGGGCCGGCAGGCCAAGGCCCTGGTGCTGTTGGGCTCCGCAACGCCCTCACTTGAAAGCCTCTACAACATAGAGGCTGGGAAGATGCGTTTGTTGCAGATGCGCCAGCGCATACACAACCGGCCACTGCCTGAAATACAGTTGGTGGATTTGAGGGCCTCCCTGTTGCCGCCGGAGAAGCCCGAGGCGGCTATTTTGCCGCAGGAGGTTTTGCCTCATGGAGAGAAGCCTGAGGAGGACGCGCCAGAAGTTTCATTGTTGACGCCGGCCTTGCGTGAGGCATTGGAGGAGGTGTTGTTGGGGGGCCAGCAAGCCATATTGTTTTTGAACCGCCGTGGCTACAACCGTATGTGGTTATGCTCCGGTTGTGGGAAGACGCGAAAGTGCCGGCGTTGCGACATATGCATGACATACCATTCCAAGGCGCAGAAGTTGCAGTGCCACTATTGTGGCCTCAACCAGGCTTTGCCTGAAGTATGCGAAGAGTGCGGGGGGAGGTTTTTGAAGTTGGGATTTGGGACAGAGCGCATAGAGGAGGAGCTGGTGGGGGCCTTCCCTGGGGCGAGGATTGCGCGTTTGGACAGGGACACGGCGACTTCTGCTGGCAAGTTGGGTGGGTTGTTGGAGCGTTTTTCCAAGGGCGAGTTGGACATACTGGTTGGGACGCAGATGTTGACGAAGGGGCACGACTTCCACGGCGTAACGCTGGTATGCATGTTGCTTGCGGACATAGGGCTTTCTCTACCGGACTTTCGTGCAGCGGAGAGGGTATTTCATTTATTGACGCAAGTTGCAGGGAGGGCAGGGAGGGGGGAGCGCCCCGGCAAAGTATTGCTCCAAACCTACCACCCGGAAGCGGAGCCCATTGCCTACATTTTGAAGAAGGATTTTGAGGGGTTTGCACATATGGAGATGAAGCGGCGGAGGATGTTGGCCTGGCCTCCTTGCTCGCGGGTGGCGTTGATTCGGATTGAGGGTGGGGAGCCTGGTTTGGCGGAGCGTTTTTCACGCCAGTTGGCCCATGTTGCGAGCGAGGCGCTATGCCGGACCTCTTCGAATGTGCGAGTGCTTGGGCCAGCTGCTGCGCCCATTGCCAAGGTTTCCAACAAATACAGGTGGCAGCTTTTCCTAAAAGCTCCGAGCTATGCGGCTTTGGACATTCCCTTGGCTGCAGTGGAGCAAGCTGTTGTCAACTTGCCAAAATCCATCAAGGTTGTCATTGATGTTGACCCGACAACCATGCTCTAAAGGGCCTCAAAGAGGATGGAATGCCCAAAGCCATTTTGCTCGTCACTGACCATTTGCAGGTTATAGACGCATTTAAGCGTATTGCCCGAGCGCATGCGTTGGATGTGGAAGTTGTCTCGCACGTGTCGGATGCGGTGATGGCATTTGTGCAGTCCATGCACGAGAGGGTATTTTTGTCACCGGGGCTTGAGGGTGGCAGGGGGATGCAGCTGATTGAGGAGTTGGCCTCTTTGTCGCCGCACATTGTTTTGTTGGGTGAGCCTCGGGAGGGTTTTGCGCATTTGGAGTTACCCTTGGTGGAGTCCAAGGTTTTGGCTTGTTTGGGCAGGGAGAGGCCGGCGAGGCAAAAGCCGGAGGGTGTTGCGAAGGGGAAAGTCCGCAAGCCGGTTGAAATTTATGTTTTTCCCAAGGAGAAGTGCCAAAAGCCTCCCATGGGAGTTGCAGCAGATGCTGCAGAAAGGCCGCCACAAGTTTCCCAAAAAGTTGTGGCCCAAGAGGTTGCTGCCGAAGAGGCCATAACCTTTGTTTCTCCTGAATTTGTCCATGAAGTTTCAGCGTCTTCTCCTGAAGTGGAGGAGGGGTTGGCTTCGAAAGAGGCCGGGGAGTGGCGAGCGAAAACAATGGAGCTGTCCAAGCAGGTTGCCTTGGTGTCCGAAGAGAGGGCGCAGGCAGAAGACAAGCTTTTGCGCATGGAAAAAACCCTTTTTGAGGTTGAGGGGAAGCTTCAGCTGCACCGTCGAATTCATGGGAAACTTGAAGCCGAGCTGGCAAAAAACAATGCAGAGCTTATGCGGTTGAAGGCTGAGAAGGGGACCGCGCTACAGGCAGAGCAGGAGTTGCACTCGCAAAGAACGTTTTTTCAAAGGGAAAGGGAGCATGCCCAAGAAGAAACCCAAAAGATGGAGTTGTTGCTTGAGCGCGCACTGGAGGAACGCGAGTGTTGGCAGGAGGACAAGGCCACGCTGAACGCGGAGATTCAGCAGTTGAAAGCAAAGCTGGAGCAGGCAGAAGCAGCGCTTGTGCAGGAGAGGGAGGAGAAAGACATTGCCTGCCTGAAACTCGCCGAAGTGCAAGAGAAGTGGAAGGAGAGCGATGCTCGTTTGCAGGCGGCCACGTCCCTGGCGGCAATGGCGCAGGCAGAAATAGACGCGTTGAAAGCCTGTGCAGAGCAAACTCGAGTTGAGTTTGAAAAGAAAGGTGCCGAGTTTGAGCAGCAAGCCCTTTCTTTTCAGCAACGTATGGCAAAGATGGAAGAGGAGCTTTTGCAGCTGAGAAGCCAAGCAGCCAAGTCAGAAGCCGAGGTGAGAGCGGCCATGGCCCTGGCGCCAGCAACCGTCATACTACCGCTGTCTTCGCCCATGCCTGGCAATGTATTTTCGACGTTGGAAGAATGCCTTCGTTTGTTGGTACAAACAGTTGCCGTACGTCCATGGTTGTGTTTGGACATAGAGAGCCGTTTGGGCAGGCGGAAGCTATACATATGCCAGGGTGCGTTGGTGGGGGTGGACACGCAGTGCCAGGGGGATTTGCTTTTAAGGCAAGCGCGGCGAGATGGGCTTATCAGCTCCAAGCAATACCAAAACCTTCGTTTGCTGGAAGAGAGGAGCCCCAGGGAGCAGTTGGAGATTCTTTTGCAGAAGGGTTTCATTCGCGAGGTAGAGGCCGAGGGATTGCTCCAACGCTATGCGGAGAGGGTGGTTTATGAGGCCATGTCTCAAGGCGAGGCTGCTTTTGCATTGGTTGAAGAAAAGCCTGAGGCGGAGGTGACGGTTTTGAAGAAGCCGCAACCGTTTTGGCCATTGCTTAAAGAGGGTTTAGGAGCTCGCCACACGGAGGCTCGCTTTTTGGAGCGTTTTGGAGGGAAGGAAGCCATTCCCAGTTTGAAAACCAACCTGGCAGGGTTGGTTGCCATGGGGATGAGCAAAAGGGAGAAGAGGTTTTTTGAAAGCATGGATGCAGAGAGCAGGCTTGGAGAGTTGACAGAGGGGTTGGGTTTGCAGCCCAAGCAAATATTCTCTATTCTCCTGGCGGCTTGGAAACTGGAAGTGATTGAGTTTTCAGAAAAGACATGTGTACACGCTGGGGTTTCTGAAGTCAGCACGGAGCGTTTGTTTGTGCGGTTTGAAGAAATTCGAGAGGCCGACTACTTTAATGTCCTCGGTGTTTCTCAGGAAGCGAACACGTGTGAGATTGAAGATGCGCGCATGCGGTTGATGGAGGAATTCAACCCACTCAAGTTTGCGGGCCACAAAAACCCCCAAGTGTTTGCTTGTGCCAAACAACTGGCCGCTCTTGTTGAAGAAGCCTTTTTGGTTTTAGAAAACGAGAGTCAGCGAAAAGAATATGCCCACCATTTAATGGGCAATGGATGACTCAAGGCCAGAATACTTTCCCGTCCATGCAAACTTCAAAGCCCACAGAGAAAGAGAGGATGTCGTGTTGGGTTGTTATGTTGAGTTCAGCCTCGCAAACGCCGTCTACGAAGTAGTCGATGATGTTGATGTCGTTGGCTCGAATATAGAGTTGGTTGGCTGGCCAACTGACAATGGGTGCCTCATAGTCGACGATGGGCGCGTCGGGCAGAAAAGAGCCCGGGGGTGAGGTGAGCACCATTTCTATTTTTTTGAACAAATATGTCTCGTCATTTTGGCTGGTGAGACGAATGCTCTTGAGAAGCAATTCAGGATGCAAATTTCTGTTGTTGGCAGACTCAATGGTGTCGCCAATAACTTCTGGCATAGAAATTTCGAACTTTGTTGAAAATGAAATGCCTAGGGTTGCACCTTCCAAGGGGTCCTTACCATCAGCCTTCAGCTCGAGTGCCTTCATAGAATAGCAAGCATCTTCTGCTTCGATGGTCAAGCAGGCTGGTGCGAGCAGGAGCAGCAGAGTTATGAAAGAGAGCCTAAGGGCCAGGGAGGCGGGCGAGGTATTGTGGCCATGGCTATGGCGGAGGCGAGGGGGGATTTTCAGAGGAAGCATATAGAAATTCCGAATTTAATGGTGGGGAAATAACCTCTGGCTCTTACTTTTTTGACATAGACCGTCGAATCGTCTTCCTCATCCAGTCTTTGAGAGAAGGAGCTGCTTTTGAAGAAGACGAGGCTGCCGCCGAGCCGAAAAACGAAAGCGATGTTGGCTGAGCCAACGTCAAAGCCGATGGAATGGTTGAAGAAAGTATATTGGATGCTGGAAAGAAAATCCCTGAGCTCTGGTTTGAAGCTGCGTGGAAAGACCCAGCTAGCGCCGTTGAAGTGGTGACCGGCTTCAAGGGTTAAAACAGGGCGAAACGTGCCGTGCCAAGGGATGAAGCTGGCTCCTCCGCGCAGGCCGACGCCGAGGAGGTCGGTCAAGAGGCCGAAGTGCAGTTGCAAGAAAGGCAGAGGATGTCCGAGGAAGTCCAACCCAATTCCGTCTGGAAACCCAGAATCCAAGCGTAGGCCGATGAGGGGGACGTGGTTGGGGGGATTGGGAGACTCTATGAGGTAGCCCACAGGCTCTGTTTCGTCGGCATATTCCGAAGTTATGGGGGGCTGTTGTTGCTCCGGGGTATTGGGTTGAGCCAAGAGGAGGAGGGCGAGGGGCAGAAGAAAGTTCATGACATTAAAGTTCTCCTAGGAGATGTGAGCTGTTTTTGTGGGGTGGCAGTGGGGGTTGTTGTACACTGGCGCAAGTCTGCGAGGATTTGTTTTGTTTGTGGGAAGAGCTCTTTGGGCTCAAGTTGAGCGACCAATTTCATTTCGGGAGTTAGGCGGTAGCGTCCTTTGGAGGTTTGCAGGAGTTTTGTCAGTTTAGCCGGCTCAATGCGGGTATTGGTTCCAAGGGAGAAGACGAGTTTTCCGGCACCTGTTTCGAGTGCACGAATAGAGAGCTCGCGCAATTCAATTTTGACTTGCATCAATGCGCATAGTGCATCGACTTCAGTGGGTGGATGGCCATAACGGTCAACGAGCTCCAGTCTCAAGGCGTCCAAGGTTTCGAAGTCAGCTGCTTGGGAGAAGCGTTTATAGAAGACGAGGCGTTGGTGGACGTTGGGGATATAGTCGTCAGGGAGGAGGGCGGAGACAGGCAGTTGGATGTCGGGCTCCATGTGGTTGGGCAGGGGTTGTCCCTGCATTTGTGCGACAGTCTCTTCGAGCATTTGCGTATAAAGCTCAAAGCCGACGGCCTCAATGGCGCCGGACTGGTTTTCTCCCAGCAGGTTTCCGGCCCCACGCAACTCCAAGTCATGGGAGGCGATGGAGAAGCCTGCGCCCAATTCAGAGCATGTTTGCAAGACTTCCAATCGACGCTCTGCTTCTTTGCTGATGGTTTTGCGTGCGGGGACGAGGAGGTAGGCATAGGCCCGTTCTTTGGAGCGGCCGACGCGGCCGCGCAGTTGATAGAGTTGTGCGAGTCCAAAAGTGTCGGAGCGGTTCACAATCATCGTATTGGCAGCAGGAATATCCAATCCGCTTTCGATGATGGATGTGCACAGCAGCACCTGAATTTTCTTTTGAATAAAGTCAAGCATTACGCTTTCCAACCTACCTTCGCCCAATTGCCCATGAGCGACGCCGATTAATGCATTGGGCACAATTTCTTTCAAGAGTTTTTCAACGGAGTGAATGGACTGAACTCGGTTATGAACAAAATAGACTTGGCCGCCGCGTTGAAGCTCTCTTTGAATGGCCTCACGAATCAGCTGCGTGTCAAATTTTGTAACAACCGTACGAATGGAGCGTCTATCCTGAGGGGGTGTTGCGATGATGGACATTTCGCGCAAACCGCCCAAAGCCATGTTGAGCGTACGCGGGATGGGTGTTGCAGAAAGTGTGACGACGTCGACTTGTGTTTTGAGTTTTTTGAGGTGCTCTTTTTGTTTGACGCCGAATTTTTGTTCCTCGTCGATGATGAGGAGTCCCAAGTTTTTGAAGTCCAGCTGAGAAGAAAGCAGTTTATGCGTTCCGATGAGGATGTCGACTTTGCCTTCTTGTGTGCGTCTAAAAATTTCAGAAGTCTCTTTGGGTTTTTTCAAACTTGAAGCGACTTCAATGTGCACCGGGTAGTCTGCGAAGCGTTTTTTAAAAGTTTGGACATGTTGGTGAGCGAGCAAGGTTGTGGGCACCAGAACAGCCACTTGTTTATGGTCCAAGACAGCTTTGAATGCAGCGCGCATGGCGACTTCTGTTTTGCCATAACCGACATCCCCGCAGATGAGTCTGTCCATGGGGTTTGGTTTTTGCATGTCGCCAAGCACGTCCTCAATGGCTTTGGTTTGGTCCGGTGTTTCTTCAAACTCAAAGTCAGCCTCAAACTGGTGGAAGTAGCGGTTGGGGGGGGAGAAGGCGAAGCCGGGGTGAGCTTGCCGGGAGGCATACATTTGGAGCAATTCTGCTGCCATTTTCAGGAGGCTCTCTTTGACTTTTGCTTTGGTTTTTTCCCAACCTGTAGTTCCAAGCCTGTCCAACACAATTTTAGCAGGGTCCCCCCCCGAAAACTTAGAAATGAGTCTCATTCGGCTGACCGGCAAATAGACTTTGTCTTTTCCGGCGTATTCGAGCACCAGAAAGTCATTTTCCACATTGTGGAGCAGCATTTTTGTCATACCCGTATAGCGGGCAACACCGAAGTCCGTGTGAACGACAAGGTCCCCCTCTTTGAGGTCTCCGAGGTTTTGTGCGAAGCCCAACTCGTTGTGTTTTCTGCGGGGTTTGCGGCGTGCGCGTGCGCCGAAAATGTCTTCGTCCGAGAGGAGGGCCAGCTGTTTGTCTTCAGCGACAAAACCGGCAGAAATTTCTCCGATGAAAATTTTTGCCAAGGACTTGGGCTCAAAAGAGAGTTTTTCCAAGTCCAGAGGTATTTGAGAAATGTCCACGCGGATGTTTCGCTCGCCAAGGAGGCGAGCCAAGCGGTCCGCCTGTCCAAGTGTTCCGCAGGCGATGAGGGTGTGGAGGCGCATGTCGCGCCAGGTTGAGAGTTGCTCAATGAGGGGGGTGAGGGCACTTTCCTCGCCATGGTGTGCACGGATGGATTCGCGCAGGGTTTGGGTGGGAGAAAGCGAGAAGTGGAGGATGTGGGAAGCGTTTTCAAGAGTCAACCCACCTCCGCTCAAATGTGGCATTTGTTGGAGGAGGGTTTTGAGTTTGTCATATTCCAAGAAGAGGGCGGATGGGGGGAAGCTCAACTCCTCTCGTTCCAGCGCGGCCTGATAGGAGCGCTCCATGTCCGCATAGAATTCAAGGAGGGAGCGTTCTTGCTCTTCGGGTGCATTGGAGAAGAGGATGGGTTGCAAGTCCCCTGCCGCCAGATAGTCAAAGAAGGTATGAAGTGGCTCTGCATAGAAGGCAGGCAAGAGGCTTTCCATGCCGGCGCCAAAATTTTCCTGCTCCACTTCCAAGAAGCGCTCTTTGAGTTTAGAGGTGGGCAGGTTAACGGTTTCGGCGAGTATGCGCAGGGAGGTTTGGGCCTGGGCCTGGTGGGAGGGGGAATACATCCACTCGCATGCGGGCAGCAGGTGGAGGATGTTGGTGTTTTCGATGGTTTTTTGTGTATCCGGCTCAAAGCTGCGGATGGACTCAATATAGTCGCCGAAGTATTCCAGGCGGAATGGCCACTCACTCATAGGGGGGAAGACGTCCAGGATGTCCCCTCGGACAGAGAAGTGGCCGACCTCTTCCACCAGGGGGGAGAAGCGGTAGCCGGAGTGAGCCAGTTTTCGAGCCAGCGTGTCGCGAGCATATTCCTGGCCGGGGGCCAAGAGCTCCGCCGAGAGATTCATTTGTTGGACAGGCATCAGTCTTTTGGCCAGGGCGGGGAGGGAGGCGACGATGATTTGGCCTGCTGTTTTTTGGCTCAGGTGGAAGAGCACGCTCAAGCGGTTTGCCATGGTTTGCGCGTCAAAAATAACGGCGTCCCAGGGTTGTTGTGTGGCGGCGGGGTATTTGAGGATACGGGGCTCAGCCAGGGTGCCGGTGCCGCCGAAGAAGAAGGCGATGTCCTCTGTGAGTTGCTCTGCTGAGGCCTCGTCCGCCGTAATGCAGAGCAGGGGTTTTTGGGTTGTTTTGCAGAGTTGGGAGAGGAGGAGGCCGCGGGAGGCGCCGCGCAAGCCGGAGAGGTGCACGGTTTGTTGGCAGGAGATGGCTTGTTGAAGCAAGGCGAGGTTATTGTCAAAAGACATGGGGGCTCCGCTGGGGTTGTAGGTATTTCATATCCAGCTTGTTTTCAGGAATGTGTTGAAGGGTAGGCGTCCAAAATAAGAGAGGGAAGCCGGCCAGGGGGGTGGAGGGCAAGGTGGTGGAGTGGGGCAAGCCCAGCCGAGCAAGCATGCGCTGAAGTAGACATTAAGCTCACACTGTCAAGTGTGTGGAAGGGATAGGGGGTGGGTGTGCACAACAGGTGTTGCATCTCGCAACCGTGGTGGCTTTGGTTTGTATTTGCCTCAAAATCCAAAGGGAGAGAGGGGCTGGTGAGAGGGGGCAGGTATTTGGCAGGGAGGCATGTTGTGTTTTGCACCCCCCGAGTGTTGCATTTAGCACACATTGATAGGGTGTGGGGCGAGAGAAACCCGCAAATTAGCGAGTTAAGTTACTGAAAAAAGGTTATTTCGAGTATTGGCCTGAGAGTTGCTATGTTGGTGAGTAGGGTCAGGGCGCTCCATGGGGGAGCTCCCGGCGTCCATCACTTCGGCCGGCCCCGGGGTGATGGACGTTTTTTTTTAAGAATTCCCGAGGGGAGGGTGTTGGGCGCTAGGGGGCGGTGAGTTCTTGAAAAGGTCCATTTTCCTGGTATTCCAGGTACCAATTTTTATTTTCCCAGACGAAGTGGCTTTTAACGAGGGCACTTTGCTCAGTGGCATGGGGCAGACGGAACCAGGATAGGCGAGAAGTGCACACAGCAGTTTTGCCATCTGTTGAAACCTCTGCCTCTTCGAGCTCATAGTCAGTAATACTCAAGTCGTTGATGTCGTTGGCCTGGAAGCGGGCGTTCAGGAAGAGGGTTTGTTTTGTAGGGTGGAGGAGTTTGGAGGCTGTGGAAAAATCTTTCCAACGGATGGCCTGGTGGAATTTTTCAATGCGTGGTTTGAGGGTAGAGAGGTTACCTGTGTGATGGCTACAGGCCAAGAGGTTGAGGAGGGAGAGGAAGCAGAGGAGAGAAGAGAGCGGGAAGGAGCTATATTTCATTATATGTAGTGGTTGTTTAAGTTTATAGTCGAATAAAGTACGCACGGCGATGGATTCATCAGCGAAAGAGAGATACGAGGAATTTATGCGAGAACACCCTGGCGCGCTTGCTTTTGTTGAGCATGCCAAGGCATTGCTTGAAGGTGGTGAGTTTGAGCAAGCCATAGAAGTTTGTCGTCAGGGAGTGGAGGAGCACCCCAAGTCCATAGTGGGGCGTGTTTTGTGGGGCAAGGCATTGGTGTGCCTTGGGAAGCCTGCGGATGCGATGCATGAGTTTGAGGTAGCCATAGCTACGGACAGGGAGAACCCCCGGGTTTACGGGTTGGTGGCAGAAGTATTTATAGAGAACAAGCTGTTTCGGTCCGCGTTGCCCATGTTGCGCAAGGCGTGCAGTTTGGAGCCGGAGAATCCCAATTTCAAGCTTTACTTGGACTATACACAAAAGGCATTGGGAGGGGAATCTCCGCCTGAATTTATCAGCTTACTAAGCTGGACGGAGTTTGAAGAAGTTTTGCAACCTGAGGCAGTGGACTTAAGTGATGGACCCACACAGAGCGTACAGCCTGAGTTAGACGAGGATGATGGGCCGACGCAAGCTTTTGATGTTGTGACCGACGAGGACGAGGAGGAAGAAGAGGAGGAGTTGGAGCGGCATGTCTCCAGGTTGGCGCCGGTGCAGCGTTGGCAGGACAATGGCAGGGGCGGGCTTGTTGCACATATTTCAACGCCCAAGCGGGCTGGGGGTGGGCAAGGAGTGGCTCCGGCTTCGCAGAAAAAAGCACAGGACCCTTCGAAGTCACTCACTTTGTCCCTGTTGGACTCGTTGCCGGACTTACCGACGGAGCCGAAGGCGCCGGCCATTAGCACGGACATTCAAGTGCGTCTAGCGGAGCGAGAGGGGCAGACATACGAGTCAAAGTTAAAGGCGGAGTTAGACGCCAAGGAGAAGCGCAAGACATTTTGGAAGAAGTGGGGGACGGGGGCTCGTGGGATATTGGTGATAGGTGGGGCGGTTGTCATAGTGGCGGGGTTTGTGGGTTGGTTTTCCTTTGATTCGACGGAGAAGAGGCAGGCTGACATTACCGACCATTTAATAAAAGCCCGGCGCTCCATTAACGTAGACGTACAGGAGGACTATGAGTTTGCGTTGGAGTCTTTGGAGAGTGTTTTAAAGTTAGACAATGACAAGGCGGAGGCTTGGGCGCTGAAGGCATTGGTGCATGCGCGGCGGTTTCAGGGTTTTGGAGCAGCTGTTGAAGAGAGCAAGGCGGCGATTCAGGCACTTGAGCAGAGGGTTGGGCAAAAAAGCGTGAGGCAGCTTTACCCTGATGCTGCCTTATTGGTGGATGCCATTGTGGGTGCTGAAGCGGAGCGAGAGAAGGCGGTGCGAAACATTCTTGCGGCCTCTGAGAATGAGTCCACAGACATTCAGAGTGAGGCGGGGTGGTTGTTGTTTGCGAGGAACAAGCCGGAGGATGCATTGGCTCGTTTTAACCAAGCGCTTCAGTTGTTTCCTGCGAACGTGCGGGCGTTGATAGGTTTGTCTGAAACCTATTTGGCTTTAGGGGAGGATGACAGTGCATTGCAGGCTCTCAACCACCCTGCTTTGGTTGAGAACGCTGCGAAGCACCCTTTGCGTATTTTGGGTTTAGCGCGTGCGCGTTTGAGGTTGAACCAGGAGATGGAAGTTTCTCTTCGTCAAATAGAGTCTCTGACACCGGAGACGGGTTTGCCGGAGGGGTGGAGGATGCAGCGTGAGCGGGTATACGGGTTATTGTTGTCCGCGATAGGGGACGAGGCCAAGGCCAGTGTTATATTGGAGCGGGGCAAGCAGCTTTTTTCGGAGCATGCTTTTGAGTTTGGGTTGGACTTAGGGGATGTTTATTTGAGGGCGGGCCAAGGGTTGGCTGCCCAGAAGCAATTTGAAGAAGCGCTCAGGCAGCGTCCTCATTCATTGGAGGCCAAGGAAAAGCTTTCGAGGGTTTTGGTTGCGAGGGAGAGGGCCGATGAAATATTGGAGAAGATTTCCCCCGACTCCAACGAGTTGGTATTTGCACGTGCCTGGGCGTGGATGAGGAAGGGGGACTGGAAGAAATTGCGTGATGAACTGGTCAAAACCCAAGCCAAAAAACAATACCCACCGAGAGCAGTTGCGTTGCTGGCCATGGCGGATGCGGCTGAAAACAATATACCCAAGGCGCGCTCCAATTTAGAAATGGCGCTGAAGGGCCTCGGCCTACAGAGAAGCAAAGGCAAAGCGCCCTTGCAGGTTGCGTTGGCCAACATTTTGAAGAACACGGAGCCTGACAAAGCGAAAGCTTTGCTGCAGGAAGCGGTGGGGGAGCCCGGCATGGAAGAGGCGGCGTGTGTTTTGGCAAGGTTGTTGGAGGAGGAGGGCAATTTTGCACAAGCCCACAGCGAGCTTCAGAAAGCCCTCAGAAGGAATGGCTCGTTGATGTGTGCCAGAGGCCTGTCCGTAGGAGTGTTGGGGGCGCTTGGGCAGTTTGACAATGCGTATGGAGAGGCTTTGCAATGGGCGGAGGATGACGCGCAACTGGTGGAGGCGCTGCAAGCTTTGTCTCTTGCGGCGGTACGGGTGGGCAAAGCGGACGAGGCGTTGAAGGCAGCGGACAAGGCATTGCTATTGGATAAAAACAGTGTTCGCTCTCTGAGGTTGAAGGCGGAGGCGTTGTTTGTTTCAGGGCGGCCCGGCGAGGCGATGAATTTTTTGGTACAAGCCAACGGGAGAGATTCTTTGGATGCAGAGACATTTTGCTCTGTTGGCATGGGTTTTTTCCGACAGAACAACGTGGATGTTGCCCAGGCAGCCTTTCAGTCCGCACTCAGAAACGCTCCCAAGTCCATTTGTGGAAACGCAGGCCTTTGGCTGATGCAGTCGTCCAGCTCCAAATTGTCGAAGGAGTTTGAAACAAAAGTTTCCACCATCAAACCGGCCTGGGAGAAGAGCATTGCGCTGGCTGCATTGGCGAATGCCCAACTGAGTGCAGGCTCTGTTGCTTTGGCAGGCCAGACAGCGGAGAAGGCATTGCTTGCAGCGCCGTCGTCAGCGATAGCGCAGTGGATTGTTGGCAAGGTGGCTGCGCAAAACAAACGAGAGGCTGAAGCGGTGCTTGCTTTCCAACGGGCGACGCAGTTTGAGCCGGCCTGGGCGGAAGCTCACTTGCTTTTGGCGGATGTATTGGCAAAGAGTCCAAATACTGTGGAACAAGCTCTCGTCTCCTACCAAAACTTCTTCAAATACAACAAGAATGAGGGGGCCAAAAAGCTTGTGCAAAAGAAACTCCAAATGTTGAGGCAATAGTGCGTTGTGGCTAGCTTACAACGAGCAACCATTGTTCATTTTTTAGGCATAAGTATTCGCAATGCAGCCTGGTTGCTGTGTGGCTATTGGGCGCTGGCCATTGTTGTGGAGTTGGTTGTCAAGTATTGGCCTTCGCCGGAGGTGGTGGTGTTTGTCAGGGTATTGGAGCATTTTCCCGAGAAGGTTTTGCGGATTTTAGGGTTTTGGGCTCCGTTGAAGGCGGCATTTTTGGAGGGGGTGGTTTCCGTGGTGCAGGTACGGTGTGTTTATGGGGCAGCGGTGATGGTGGGGCTTGTTATTCTATCGGTAGCGACGGGGATTTGTCTTTGGTTGTTTCAGGGGATTTTGAGGTTATGGGCCTCGAGGTATTGAGTGTTGGTTGTGTGGCCCAGGAGGCCTTTGCTGAGCATAGAGAGGTAATTGTTGTCGCCGAGGATGAGGTGGTCCAGCAGGGGCAAGCCGAGCAATTTACCGGCGCGAGCCATGCGTGTAGTTAGAGCCATATCCGCTTGAGAAGGGAGCAAGTCTCCAGAGGGGTGGTTATGGGCGAGGATGAAGGTAGAGGCCCTGACGCGAAAGAGCAGGGCGAACATTTCTCTCAAGTCCACCTGGCAAGCGTCGACGGAGCCTGTTGCGAAGCATTGTTTGTCCAGGAGGGTGTTTCGCGCATTCAGCGCCAGGACGAACATACACTCCTGGGAAGTCCCGGCAAACTCTGTGCGCATGAGTTTAAAGACGTCCTTAGGGGAGGAGAGGCGGGGGCGTTGTTCTTTGGCGACGAGGGCCCTACGGCCTATTTCCAGTGCGACCAGCAAGCGGGTGGCCTGGTGTATTCCAAGAGTTTGAGCCAACTCGAAGGGGGCTTGTCCGAACAAGGCTTTCCATCCTGATTTGAGACAGGGGGTGTCCGAGGGGTGTATTTCCAAGAGGGAGGAGAGCAAGTCCATATTGGAGAGGTGCCTTGTACCTTCCGAGAGGATACGGTTTTGGATTTCTTTGAGAAAGCCGGAGGTAGGGGGGGAGAAGTCAGAGATGGGATGCTCCAGGTGCGATGCAGACACTCGCAAGGGTGCAATTTCAAAGCCAAGCAGTGTGGGTATATGAGGCAGGGGGGGGCGGGGTGCATGCTCCAGTGGGCTCAGGTGTGTTGGCTTATGCGTTATACTTGGACCATGAAACTTTCGAATGTGTGGGCAAGGCGGTTCATTTTCAGTCTAATTTTACACAAGTGCTGTTAGGTTCTGCCGCGCCGAAGCCCCCTGAGGGGTTGTCGGAGTTTAGCAGCAAGACACCTAACAACAGAAGGAGAACACCTATGGCAAAGATGAAGGCAGCTGTTTTTATTGAGCCTGGCCGTATTGAGCTGGTGGACAAGCCCATTCCGGATGTTGGAGTCAACGATGCGCTCATCCGCATAACGACGACGACCATTTGTGGGACGGACGTGCACATTCTCAAGGGAGAATACCCCGTTGCCAAGGGGTTGACGGTGGGGCACGAGCCCGTAGGCATTATTGAGAAGTTGGGCAGTTGTGTGGTGGGCTACAAAGAAGGGCAGCGTGTTATTGCGGGAGCCATTTGTCCAAGTTTCACCTCCTATGCCTGCCAAGCGGGCTCCCCCTCGCAGGATGGTTCTCCCTGTGGGCACGGCTACAAGGCCACGGGTGGCTGGCGTTTTGGAAACATTATAGACGGGACGCAAGCCGAATATGTGTTGGTGCCTGACGCGCAGGCCAACTTGGCGCCCATTCCGGACGGGTTGACGGACGAGCAGGTGTTGATGTGTCCTGACATTATGTCCACCGGTTTTGCGGGTGCAGAGGCCGGCAACATTCGTATTGGCGACACAGTGGCCGTGTTTGCGCAAGGCCCCATTGGTTTATGTGCGACGGCGGGGGCGAAGCTTCGTGGGGCGACGACCATTTTTGCGGTGGATGGATTGGACCAGCGCTTGAAGATTTCTCGCCACATGGGAGCGGATGTGACGGTGAACTTCAGAAACGTCAACCCTGTGGACGAAATTATGCGGTTGACGCACGGGCGTGGTGTTGATGTAGCCATTGAAGCCTTGGGTTTGCAGGCGACGTTTGAGTCTGCTTTGCGTGTGTTGAGGCCGGGTGGCACCTTGTCAAGTTTGGGTGTCTACTCTACGGACCTCAAAATTCCTTTGGATGCTTTTGGTGCGGGTTTGGCAGAGAAGCAGATTGCGAACTCTCTGTGTCCAGGGGGCAAGGAGCGCATGCGTCGTTTGTTGGATGTTGTGGCCTCCAAGCGCGTTGACTTTTCCGTCATGGTGACGCATACGCGCAAGCTGGACGACATTGTTGCGGCCTATGACTTGTTTGCGAACCAGCGCGATGGCGTATTGAAGATTGCCATCAAACCTTAGGGTTGGTTTCAGACAAGAGACTTTTGTTTCAAGCTTATTTTCGCCTGAGCCCGACTTTGGGCTTGGGCGAATTTATTTTCAACGCAGCATGGCGCAACGACAGAGGGAAGGGAGAGGGGGCCGTAGGGCAAAGCAAGGCAGAGTAGGCGGGGGCAGAGCTGTTTTTGGCATTTGAATTTTTTAATATTCAGAAAGATTGTAACAGCTAATGGGTTTCATATAGGCTGTCTTTGGCCGCAAAGGGGAGGGCTATGGGAGCAAGTTTATTAAGTGAGGGGTTATGAAGGGGGCTTAAGTGGAGGGCAGGGCTCGCCGGGAGGGGGCAGGGGAGGGGGGGGGTGTGAAAAGAAGGAAGCTTTAGGAAGACAGTTGACAAAGTTTGCGGCATAAGCGAGCACGGAGTTTTGGTCCAAGGAAGGACCGACGGTTTTTATTGCACGCAGAAACAACGGAGGACAGGTATGTCTGGGGAAACCAGGAATATGACTTTTACGAATGTCAAGGTATTTTCAACCACATTGGCGAGGGACCGGGAGATGATGGGAGAAAACATCAGCCGTTGGATTAAGGAGAATTCCAACGTTGAGATTGTGGACAGGGTGGTGACGCAGTCTTCGGACAAAGAGTTTCATTGTCTGACCATCACTCTTTTCTACCGTATGAAATAGGCCGCATGAGAGGGATGTTTCCCCGGCGTGGTGCAGCGGTCCATTTGGCTGTGCTTGCGCTTATTTTATCCGTTGCAGGATGGCTCATCCTGCAGCGGAGGTGGTTTAACCCTTATTTGGTGCCGGCAGAAGTATGGGGGGGTGCTTTTTGGCAGCCGTTGACGTGGATTTGGCTGAGCACGGGGGCGTTGGGGGTTTTGCTAGCGGCGTTTTTGCTATGGATTTTAGGCTCGCAGTTGGAGTTGCTTTGGGGGCGGCCCAAGCTTTGGTATTTTTGTATTTTCATTCCGTTGTTAGCGGGTGTGTTGACGGTAGGGGTGGCGAGGGTATGGCCGGCGTTGGGGGCGAGGCATTTTGAGGGAGGAGGGGTGCTGACAACAGCATTGTGGGTGGCCTTGGGTTTGGAGATAGGGAAGCGTCCTCTGAATTTTTTTGGTATTTCTTTAACAGGCCATTTTTTTGCGGCCTTGGGTTTGGCTTTTGTTGTTTTGGAGGCGGTTTTCAACTCACCTATAGCCGTTGTACCGAGTTTGGTGGGGGCATGTTTGTGTTTCATATGGGTGCGTTGGCGGTTTCCCGGCCATTTTTTAGAGCGTTATGGCTCTTGGCGGCTGAGGCGGAAATTTGCTTTACGTCGCAAGCAGTTGAATGTGGTTTCAGGCGGCAAGCGCAACACGCCGACGGACTCTGACCGTTATTTGCACTAGGGGCTGTCCCTAATTCTCCGCCAGCAGAGGGTAGCGGAGCAGATGTGTATGAGGCTAAGGAAGCTTTGGCTGGTTTTGTCATAGCGGGAGGCGACAGCGCGGAAACGTTTGAGTCCATGGAAGAACAACTCGACGAGGTAGCGTTTGGCATAGA
>Ga0209755_10002567_pt1 | contig 24682 bp, 19 predicted proteins | sample TergutCo191P1_FD_187301 | JGI IMG/M metagenome (GOLD analysis project Ga0209755, IMG submission 187301) | Cornitermes sp. P1 segment gut microbial communities from Petit-Saut dam, French Guiana - Co191P1 (SPAdes) (version 2) | ecosystem: Host-associated > Arthropoda: Insects > Digestive system...
TTCCCCGAACATCCTCTTTTTTTCCATGTGATGCCCGTTGATTATCGAACTAAAATCGGCAAAATCTTTACTGCAACCACTACTCAAAAACAACGCGCCCGAAAGTGAATATTCTCCTTTTGCATTCGTGTTCACGTACTTGAACTCATCGGAACTTTGAACAACAGGATAATCAATGTTCGTTCCAAAAACACTCAGCCACGCAAAAACTTCTGGGTTAATCGCCTGCAATTCCTGAAACGACAATTCGCCAACTTCATCGCTTGGCTTGAATACCTGGTACTGAGTAGCATCTGCGGCACGAGACACCTGATCTGAATCCCACAGCGCGTAACAACCGATTGCCAGCAAGAACAGTACTGCAACCAATACCACTGCATCAACGACACTGTTTGCCAGCCTTATTGCCTTCATACCAGTTAACCCGTACTTCTTTACTGGTTATTGCGCTTTCGTGATTTCACTACGACAAAGACAATAAGCGCACCAATGGCTACCGCAATCAAAACATAGAAAGGCAAATTATTAAGGAAGACACCCATCGGCGTAACAACATCGCGGACGTTCACGAAGTCAGCACTGTTCGCGCCTTCCCCTACCAGCTTATTTGCAACCGTAAGAGCCGTGTTTTGGGTTCCTGGTGCAGATACTGCCGTGGGCACGCTACCGTCGTAAACAAAACTTGCCGTGGCGATAAAGTCAATTACGCCTGCTTCCGTCACGTTATAACTTGTTCCAACTGGTGTGTTGATAAATACCAATCTCTGGTCATTCTTCAACTTGATGGTATTTGCTGTGCCAGAAGTGAAGCTAATATAGGCTTGTCCGCGGGTATCGGTTCCGGCAACCGTTGCGTTGTTCTTGTTCGCATCAGCCAAATCCGCAGCAGAAACCACCGTTGTGCCGTCTACGATATAGGCATAATAAACGGGAGGTGTTGCGTTTAGGTCTGCTGGATTATAAACCAGAGAAGGTGCTGCTACCGTAACTGAAAAATCAAAGTACCAGGTAGTATCTGCAAAATCGCCCTCAACCGCTTTGCTTACTGAAAGAGTTGATGCGGTGGTCGGGTCTGGATCTTCGGGATCTTCAGCACCATTTGTTTTCACATAAATATTGGTGAAAACCATTTCGCTGTAATCGCTTCCCGTTCCCGTTCCTGGAGTTGGGTCAACCTTGTCACCAACTGCTTGCTCATCGTTGTCAACAGCGGCCACAACCGCACCAAGAGCATAAACATAGTAACTGCCCGCATTCGCGCCAGTCCCCTGTTTCACGTAGACATTCAGGGTATATTTTCCTGTTGAATACGCCATAGTTTCATGGTTGGGGTCAACGATCGTGTATGAGTTAAGTTGTTCTTCAATTTCGTATACATAGACACCCGCATGCGTCCATGCTACGCCATTGAAAAGATCGCCAGTTTCGAGGATCACCGTTTTTACATCGCCATTAACTGTGCCCGTGTCTGCATTCGTGAAAACAACACTCAGGTTAGACGTATTTAAGTTCGGCATGCCAGCTACCAACGCCGGTGCAGTTTCGCCATCTACGGAAATTTTCGTTACCGTATAGTTGAAGGTTGCGTTTGGCGTCAGAGTGCCGATGGGCATTTTCAACTGCTTCGCTATTGCTGCTCGAACCGGAGTTGATTCAGAGCCAATAACCGGGTCACCTGCCGCAAATGCGCTGGTGAATCCACCGAAACACAAGACAAAAGCAACCGCCACTGCCAATAATGCTTTAATTCGTCTATTCATTTCCCTACCCCCTTACTGTTGATTATTGCTATCGCATAATCACATTATTATTCCTACAGTCCCCGCCGCCTCAAGAGAGATATCACGGTTCCTGAAGTATCCTTTTTGCTCACCGCCCCATATATGCGACTGTCGGTCACCGCTTCCCGAGCGTCCCCTAAAACAAAAACTTCACCCTTACCAAGGGTGATAGGGAAATCGGCACCACCAACGAATCGCTGTGTTTTTGAATAGATTGCGCCCTCTTGCTGAAGAGCACCATTAATTACGAGCCCTTCTTTCGTGACATCGACCGTATCATCTTCTATCGCTATTACCCGGCGTACCTGGGTCTTATCTTGATACTTCAAGAGCAGCAGGTCGCCTGCCTGGTAGTTTTTGTCCCAGCGGAAATACATGACCAGGTCTCCGTCCTTGATTGCTGGCTCCATGCCAGAATCAACGTTATAGTGCAGACCAAATACGAAGGTGAAAAGAAGTGCGGCGATGCCCACAATGATGGTAATTTTGATCCCGAGTGACCCAAGTTCTCGCAATACCGAAGGTTGTGCCTGGTTGTTAGCAGGGCTTTCTTCGGAAGGCTGTTCGACAAGATTGTTGTCGTCTTGAAGAGGCATCATAGTCTCTAAGGCAAGTAACCTTATTTCCACCCCCTTGCAAAAATCACCCACGTTTTACGGGTTATTTTACCATATTTTTACTAACTTTAATATTCCTATCTTCTTGAACTGCCCCCTGTCATCCTGAATAAAATTAGATGCTTCAACTTCGTGCTACGCACTACGTTCAGCATAACAAAGCTTCAGCCCGCATGTCATCCTGAACGTGCACGTCATCCTGAATGAAATGAAGGATCCATGGATCCTTCGGCTACGCCTCAGGATGACATGAAAGCCTCTTTTTTTGTCGTCCTGAGCGAAGGGTGCGAAGCACCCGAAGTCGAAGGACCCATAACGAAGTGAGCGTTAGCGAACGTAGTATTTATAGAGAGGTTGCGCTAGCAACCGACAGTTTTTTAAGGATGACAGGGGGGCTGTATTGCGTCACAAATAAATCTATTCGCTGGCTTTTATGACGCGCAGTATTATAATGAGGGCTCGTTATCGACAAGGAGACCTCGTGATACATAGCAGCATTCTTGAAACAATAGGGAATACTCCCCTGGTGCGCATTAATCAACTCAATACAAAACCTGGCGTTGAACTGTATGCCAAACTTGAAGGCTTCAACCCTACGGGAAGCATCAAAGACCGCATCGCGCTCAAAATGATTGAGCAAGCTGAAGCGGAAGGCATTTTAACCAAGGACAAAATTATCATCGAGGCAACGTCAGGAAATACGGGTATCGGACTTGCTATGATTGGCACCGTGAAGGGGTATCGCGTACAAATAGTCATGAGTTCTGCGGTGTCGATTGAGCGTCAACAAATGATGAGGGCTTTCGGGGCTGAAATCATCCTTACCGCCGCTGACCTGGGCACCGATGGTGCAATCATGAAAACGCATGAACTGGTCGAAGCAAACCCCGACAAATATTTCAATCCCAATCAGTTTTCCAACGTGTTCAACAAGCTTGCTCACTACAAAACAACCGCAGAAGAAATATGGAACCAAACCGAAGGTCGCGTGACGCATTTCGTTTCTTCGCTGGGCACTTCTGGCACGCTGATGGGCGTTGGCATGGGGCTTAAAGAACGCAACCCAGCAGTGCGTATTGTTGAAGCGCATCCCGTGTTGGGGCACTACATCCAAGGGCTTAAAAACATGGAAGAAGCGATCGTTCCCGAAATATATGATGTGAATGAAATCGACGAAAGTATTCTCATTGAAACCGAAGAAGCCTACGAAATGGCGCGGCGAATCGTGCGTGAAGAAGGCATTTTCGTTGGAATGTCATCGGGTGCGGCAATGCTTGCTGCGCTGAAAGAAATCGACAAAATTGAAAGTGGCGTAGTGGTGGTAATTCTTCCCGACCGCGGAGAAAAATACCTCAGCACCAACCTCTTCAAAGTATAGGAGAAGAAACCGCTAGTCTTTTGCAGTTGCACATTGAGCGTTTTGTAAAGGTAAACTCCACGGAAAATGGGCAACAATGAATCAAATTAACATGGCTACATTCGGGCTTTCTGACCGATTTGCAGTATTGGCAAAAGAATATACCAACTTGACCGTAGGGCGGATATTATCACAAGAAAAAGGACTCTATCGTGTGATAAGTGAAAACGGAGAACAGTTTGCGGAAACCTCCGGCAAATTCCGTTACGAAGTCAAAAGTGTTTCGAGATTCCCCGCCGTTGGTGATTTCGTAATGGTGGACTGTACGAAAAACAATCATCACGCAATTATTCATCATGTTTTACCGAGAAAGAGCGCGTTCATTCGTAAGGCCGCCGGAACAGCCAACAAGGAACAGGTAGTAGCCACCAATATCGACAACGTGTTCATCTGTATGTCGCTTAACAATGATTTCAATCCACGCCGTTTAGAGCGGTATCTGTCTGTTTGCTGGGAAAGCGGGGCTGTACCGGTCGTCGTATTAACCAAGGCTGATTTGTGCAATGATACCGCCGAAAAGATATTGGCGGTCGAAGCCGTAACTATGGGCGCAGATGTTCTTGTCACCTCTGCAATAGAGGAAGATGGTTACAAGCAGGTTTTGCACTATGTAAAAGCAGGACAGACAATCGCATTGATTGGTTCTTCGGGCGTAGGAAAATCAACGCTTATAAATTGCCTGCTTGGGGAAAACCGAATTGAAGTAAACAGCTTGCGGAATGACGATAAAGGACGGCACACCACAACAAAACGAGAACTATTTTTATTGCCGAATGGCGGTTTGATTATCGACACGCCTGGTATGCGTGAACTTGGTATGTGGGACACGGCAGGAGGGTTGGACAAGACCTTTTCCGACGTGGAAGAACTGTCAGCAAACTGTCGCTTCAAGGATTGCAGGCATACATCCGAACCGGGGTGCGCGATACTTGCAGCCATTGAAAGCGGCAATTTATCAGCCGAGCGGTTACGGTCGTACAAAAAGCTACAGGCTGAAAACGCTTATGCCGAGAACACCGAAAGTTATCTTGCGGCAAAGGAGCAGAAACTAAAAGACATATCAAAACTCGTAAAGCAAATAAGAAAATAAGGAGCAATAACAATGGCAGAGAAACAATTATGTAAATAGCAGCATCGAGCAACTGCAACTTTCTAAATGCCTACTGCGCTGCCTAGCTTACGCTTTCCGCTAATGAAAGACACATCGATTTTCAAACAACAAACCGTTGCGATAGATTCATCGCTGTAGGTTGGTTTACCCGGAAAATTATAGTGTTCCATAATGGAATCAAGGGCTTTTTCTTTTTCGGTAGCATCTTCAATAAAAGATATTTTTCCTTCGCCATAGATGCTATCGAACACGGCATACCATTGGCAAGCTTCTTCCATTTCTACCGTTTCGAACAAAGTGTCTGCCTCAAAACATACGTTGTCATTTTGACGAGCAAGGTCAAGCTTTTTCCCAACGGAAGCGCAATGAAGATAGATGGCAATATTGTCGCCAGAGTTTTCTAAACCAAAATGCAAGGGAACAATGTAGGGCTTGTTTTCAGCACACAAACCAAGGCGAATAACATCACACTTCTTAAAGACTTTCAAGATTTCGGATAAATCGGTAATTTCTTCGTCGTGCCTTCTCATACCTACCCCTTACTTAACTAACCAAAAACTGTTTTTCTATTTTCGTATTCCTTTTTCTTCTAAGAATTCAAGAAATTCTTCCGTTGTTCCTTTGAGAAATCCGTCTTTTCTAAAAACGAAAGACTGTCTTGCAACTGAAAGCAAGAGGTAATAATTCTTGGTTTCAGCAACCTTGCCAATATTGGAAAGGTCAACATGATGAGGTGTTTCCGCGTCACCTTTATAAACGCCTATGCCCTCTTCAGTTAGCACCGAACGCACTTCAATGGGTGCCCCATTCCCTAATTCTAAATCTCGCGCGTAAGACATTTTCTTCAGATTAAAATATCGAAATAGTATCGTTGCCCACCCAACAAGAGGGAGAACTATATAGACAAGGGTGAGCATACTTCCAACTTCGATAATGCGAAAAAGGGCAAGCAAGCCAATGAGAAACACGACAAAAAGAAACCCACAAATGAAAATCGTTTTTGGGCGTTTAAAACTAAAATACCTGTAGTATTCTGCATAAAATTCTTCATCGCGCGTGTGCTTGTTTTCAAAAATTTTTTCCATTAAACCTACCCTCTACTAGTCTATGAATTTCTTCGGATTTTCCTAGAATCTGCTATTCAATAATTTGCCCAGCTCATCAAAGGATAAGACAAGGTCTGGGTAGCTGTCATCAATTATGAAATACGATATCGTTGCTTGTTTTTCCTTGAAGTCAAACTCTACTTGGGTGAGGTTGAATACCATGTTGGATTTTTCCTCAGATTGCATATTGGCGAGGATTTTTTCAGCAAACGACTTTGACAGATTGGCTCCCTCGCTTAAAAACTCTCTGATAGTGTTCTCGTCTTTCATCATTCCTGATTCCTCATGACAATATAGCAGTGGTGGATTTTGGGGTTGCGCTTAAAATCTTCGGGAATGGTTTGTGCGGTTATGTCGCTTATACCTATCCCCTGTTCGCGCAATAAAGCAACATCGGGTTTGAAGTTTTTGAGGTTACATGAAAAGACTGCCTTACCACCTGGTGCCAGCAAACGTGCGACCTGGCTCAAAAGCACAACATGGTCGCGCTGCACGCTCCAGGTGTTAGCCCCCATAGATTTTGAATTAGAAAAAGTTGGAGGGTCAACGAAAATCAAATCATACCCTTCGCCAGATTTCGACGCTTCTTCAATCCACTCGAGTACATCGGCACGAACAAATTGATGCTGCTCACCCGAAAAGCCATTCATCACCATGTTGCGCTTTGCCCAAGAAAGGTAAGTCTGCGACAAATCTACCGTAAGCGTTGAAAGCGCGCCGCTACCCGCAGCATACACGCTCGCCGTTCCCGTATAGGCAAACAAGTTCAAAAAGCGCGTACCCTTTGCCATTTCGCCAACCATTTTTCGGGTGGTGCGATGGTCAAGAAATATCCCCGTATCAAGACGAGAAGATAAATCTAACTCGAAAAAATAACCATTTTCTTCGATGGTTGCGTGGTAAGCGCGCTGGTTATTGTCGCGATATTGCCCGCCGCCTTTTTCGCGACGTCGCATTTTTGAAAACACCTGACTTTCGCTCACCCCAAACACTAGCGGTACCACCGCCAACACATCGTCAAAACGGCGCGCGGCACGATCCTCATCAACCGTTTTAGGGGCAGCGTATTCCGCAACATTGAGGTAAGTTTTTCCCTCAGAAGCACCTGCCCCTCGGTAGATGTCAATTGCCACTGCATAGTCGGGAAGGTCGCTATCGTAAACGCGATAGCTGGTAACATTTGCGCGACGTGCCCACTTCCGTCTTTCTTTTGCCACCTTAAGAAGGCGCGATGCAAATTGTTCGCTGTTCTTTTCCTGCACAACAACTGCTTGCGATTGCCCTGTCGCCACATCGAGAACATCAATCGTAATACGTGAAGAAGCGTCGAGCAAATAGAGCCGCACTGCTGCTTCCAGCGAACCATTATAGGTATCAATTTTGGTAAACGGCTGGGACCTCAAGGCTCTGTCGATAGTTTCATCAGGGGTAATAACGCAAAGCTTCCAAGGCTGCCCTAAATCTTCAATGCCTTTAGAAAACGCATCATACACCTCTGACAACAATTCTGGCGATGAAAGGCGTTCTCCGTAAGGCGGGTTTGTCGCTATTAAACCTGGCGACAGCTGGTTTGCGATACTACCCAGCAAAGAAGCATCTTGCTCGAAAAATTCAATGTGTGCGGCAAGCCCTGCCCGCTTCGCGTTCGCCTGAGCCAGGGAAAGTTCTCTGCTGTCAATATCGCAACCAACAATGCGCGGTTGCTCTGGCATACGCTCTAACCCAGCCGCAAAACGTTCGTCCGCTTCATCAAGCAAGCATTCCCAAATTTCACGGTCGTGCCCAGCCCAACCAAGAAAACCCCAATAGTCTCGCTGAATACCCGGAGCCATATCTGCCGCCATCATTGCAGCTTCAATTGCCAGAGTGCCGCTGCCACACATCGGGTCGACAAGAGCAGCTTTTGTTTCAGCTAATTCATCCCAACCACTAGCAAGCAGCATCGAAGCACCCAGCGTTTCTTTCAGCGGTGCAGCCCCCTGTTTTCCCTCTTCACGGTACCCGCGTCTATGAAGTGCTTCCCCACTCAAGTCGAGCATAATGCTAGCTTTTTCCTGACGCAGGGAAACGTGCAAGAAAACATCAGGGCGATGCGTTTCAACATCCGGACGCACGCCGCGCGCTTCCCGCAACTGGTCGCAAACGGCATCCTTGACCCGCAGTGCCGTAAATTTAGTGTTGCGCAATTGGTCGTTCATACCTTGCGCAGATACGGCAAAACTTGCCCCCGGTGCTAAGTGTTGCGTCCAATCCATGGCTCGCACGCCAGCATAGAGCGTATCAGCATCTCGGGCATCAATGCGTTCGAGCACCATCAAAATGCGAGAAGCACAGCGCGACCATAAGCACGCGCGGAGAGCACCTTCCAGGTTAGAGAAAAAGACAACGCCCCCTTGAAGAGGGCGTATGCGAGAAATACCTAACTTGCGCAGTTCTTTCGCAAGGCAAGATTCAAAACCGCTCGCGCAGCGCGCAAGAAACTCATATGGTTCAGTCATTTTTTTCAATTCCTACATGTCAATGGATTGCCACGTTGTTCCCCTCGGTCACTCCTCACAATGACATTGTCCCCCCATGTCATCCTGAGGCAGCATGTCATCCTGAGCGAAGCGAAGGATCCATGGATTGCCACGCCGCCTTTTGGCGGCTCGCAATGACAACCTGAAAGCTACCAAAAAAACCGTAGTCTTAATCTTCCAAGTAATCCTTCAGTTTCGACGAACGCGAAGGATGGCGCAATTTCGCCAAAGTCTTGCTTTCAATCTGACGAATACGTTCACGCGTAACACCAAATTCGCGCCCCACTTCTTCCAGCGTGCGCGGATGCCCATCTTCAAGACCAAAGCGTAGCGAAATAACCTTACGCTCGCGTTCAGCAAGACCGTCTAGCACCTTGGTCAACTGTTCTTGCAGCATAGAAAGACTGGCGGCATCGGGGGGAACAACGGCAGCATCGTCTTCGATAAAGTCACCCAACTGGCTATCTTCTTCTTCGCCGATTGGCGTTTCCAGACTAACCGGTTCTTGCGAAATCTTTTGAATTTCGCGCACACGTTCTGCCGTAAGCCCCATTTCTTTCCCAATTTCTTCAGGGCTTGGCTCGCGCCCAAATTCTTGCAGAAGCTGACGCTGAATGCGCACCAGCTTGTTGATAGTTTCAACCATGTGCACGGGAATGCGGATCGTGCGCGCTTGATCGGCAATAGCACGCGTAATTGCCTGGCGAATCCACCAGGTAGCATACGTGGAAAACTTAAAGCCTTTGGTGTAATCGAACTTTTCAACTGCGCGGATAAGACCCAAATTTCCTTCTTGAATTAAGTCGAGGAACAGCATTCCACGACCAACGTAGCGTTTAGCAATTGAAACCACCAAGCGAAGATTTGCTTCAATAAGCTGCTGCTTTGCGTCTAAGCCAACCTGTTCGATGCGCCCCAAGCGGCGTTTTTCACGACGGTCAAGCTCAACGCCCTCTTCCTCTGCTGCATCTAGCTGCTCAATCGCATCGACGCCAGCTTCGATTTTCATCGCGAGGTCAATTTCTTCAGATGCTGTCAGCAAAGGCACCTTGCCAATTTCCTTCAGATACATACGAACGGGGTCGCCCGTGAGCATCGTTACCGAAGTATCGGTCACCCGCTTGCGCGATTTCACTTTGGTTTTACTGCTCAAACGGGGCAACTGGATATCAACCGTTGCTTTCAGCTCTTCCTCTGGAATTCCCTCCAGAAGTTCTTCGTCACTTAAGCTGGCATCGATCTTGTCGTCATCATCAAGCGAATCAGCTGCGTCGTCGCCAAGAGAAGAATCGGAAGAAGGTCCTTCCTCTAAAGCATCATCGTCATCTTCTTCATCTTCAAGCATTTCGTTAATATCAAGAGAAGAATCTGTTTTAATATTTTCGTTTTCAGTGCTTTTTTCATCGGAAGTTTTTGTCACAAAGTTTCCTTTCCTAGTACCCCTTTTTCTGTGTCATAATCCCTAGGGGCAGAAAAATTCATTTCATACTATACCATAGAGCGGTGTAAAGGACTTTAATTTCTCAAGGACTTTCTAAACAAAAATATCGGTTCTTTGGTGCTTCGTCCCAATTTTTCGCTTCGCTACTCTCTACGTTTTCTCCGCAGATAAAATGCTCCACCACCTATTGCAAGAAACGTAACAACAATAAAGAAGAAAAGTCCATCTGCACCTTCCCCCAAACCCAAATCGGGAACATTAACATCAGCGCGCGGATTTACCACGTGAATATACCATTCACTTCCCTGCTTTTCCGCATGTGCAAAATCGGGTACCTTTGCCGAAGAACCTGATGCACCTGATGCATCAGTGATCGTAACCACCCCATCAAGCACAGCGAAATAAAGAGGGTCAACAACCTTATAACCAAGCGGCGCACTTATTTCTTCCAAACGATAAAGCCCATTTGCCAATGTTGCCAAAGCAATAAGCCCGTTAGCATCGGTGGTGAAAGTCGCTTCTCCCGTCCCAGAAGCTACCAGATCCCAGATGCCTGACGAACCCGCACTGCGTTCCAGCCGGAATTCCGCAGCTGCAAGACTGGTGCCGTATTCGCTTACCTTGTGAATATTGAGCCCTATGCCATAAGCGTTCGTAAAATAGCTTTCGTAAATGGCTGATGTTGTTGCCGTCGAAAAAGTTACCTGGGTGCCCCCTTGCACGCCCCCAACTACCATATTTGCACCGGTGCTATCTTGCACCGTCGACGTCGTAGCCAAGAAAGTATAACCAGGAATTTCGCCAGAAACACTTTCGGTAATAGTGTAGGTTGTTGGCACGTTTGTTATGGGCTGAAACGGATCACCATTCGCATCCATAAACTGTGCCGAAAAAGTGCCGCTGTCATCTATGGTCGTTGAGGCGCGGGCAATCCAGCCGCCTCCACTGTTCTCGGTGCCTAGATAAAGGAAAAACGTCACCTCATAGGGAATAGCGGCATTCGCTAGATCATCAGGGAAAATACCCTCAATCGTTTTGTTTGCATACAAGCCCGATGAAACATAATACAGCCGCAAAACACTGTTGGGCACATCGAGCGCAAAACTGGTGGCATGTTTGGCATTTTTCCCGTTCAGGGTTGTTTGCTGAAGATAATGCGGCGAAAAAACACCCGTGTTTTGAGCGGCAATTATCGTGTCAGGTGCACTGCGACCAGTTTCAGTAATATCTTGCAAAACACCGTTCAGATAGTATTCCACCGTATAGTGCAAATAGCTGTTGAACGTAATATTGTCGAGCAAATTTCCTTGGGTTTTATTGCCGCCAGCCGCTGAAATGCTTTCAAAAAAGAGGCGCAGTACATACACGCCTTCAGGGACGATGTAACCATCATCATAGCTGTCATGATACGTCCACTTCCCACTGGGGCTAGTTACCCTTTTCACCTGAACAATGCGGTTGCCTTCGCCGTCGTATACATCGTTTACGGGCAAAATAGTGTAACTATCCACCAATCCCGAAGGCATCACGGTAACATCCATAACGTCTGTACCCAAACGCCCGGCGTGAGCTAAGCTCCAATGGAGGGTTTCACCAGGGGTTACCAGGATATCTTGGTACAAAGTGCCAACATAGTTCGCATTCAATTCGGCAAAACGAATGCCGTCGGCAGCAGCACTCAAATAATACGTTGACGGGCGCAGGCAGATTTCGACCATGCTGTCTTGCCCGGTCGTTCGCCAAATCAGCAACGGCGTTCCGTTGCCTACATTAGCAAAATTGCCATTATTTGCAGGCAGTGTAGTTGGGTATTCAAAACTGCCATTTCGAAATTCCGTTGAATAGGGCACCATAAAGGGGTTCGAAAGGTAAGTAGTAATCGTTCCCGTGCCATCGTCAACAGCAGCTTCAACTTGGTACCACTGCAACCCGCCAAGGTCGATGGCAACATTAACGCTCGCCCCGTCGCTCGAAAGTGCCTGTTCGTGTACGGGAGTAAAAGTTCCATGTGAAAAAGGGCTTCGCGACCAGTTGTAGGTCACGCTGCCACCAGGAGGAATCGGAAAGTCTAAATTTGCTGTAAGCAGACCATCTTGCAAAATGCTGTTGATTATTTCAAGGTCGGAATGAGCAGGAATTACCGTCATATCGAGCGCAATGGTCATGTAAGTATTTGAAGCATTGCGATAGGTAATATAGACCGTAGTAGACATCGAAAATTCAACCGTATAGGAAAAAGTGCCACTAGGGGCTACTGGCATAGGCGCGGTCAAAAGTTCTTCACCATCTTGTTCAATGCTCGTGAAGGTGAGGTTTGTGTTGGTCGAAGTGAAAGTGATGTAGTGCACTTGCCCAACAGCAGTTGAAGTTACCGTACCCGCATACGAAGTTGCGGTGCGCCCCGTTTGAATGGTGGTTCCATCGAGAACAATATTGTAGGTAGGATTGATGTTGGTAATTGTAATCGCGTATACCGAAAAATGCTCCACCTCAAAAGCAATGCCCTCTTTCGTCATAGTGACAGGTGTTTCAAGCGTTTCTGGTTTGCCCTCTTCGGGAATATAGACTACCGATAAATCGCTTTCTTGCAGGTCGATAGGCATATCGGGCAGTTCAATACTCACGGTAAGTGTTCCGTCGAATTCAATTTCGCTTCCATCTGCCCGATAAAGCTTGATGTCGAAAGCAACCAAAACATCTTCAGCTAGCGCGGTTTCTACGGGAAAAGCAAGAGCATACCCACCCGCAGGCAAGTTTCCGCTAATCTTCAATTTTTCATGCGGGGAAAGTTCTTTCATGGTGGCGTCGGTGTACACGGTAGCCTGGTATTCACGGTAGCTGAAAGTAGAGCCTGGTGCAGCAGGGGTTTCTTTATTGGGAATAGTGATTTCGGAAAAAGTAATTCCGCTGTTGCCGCTTTCGGCGAGATCAGCCTCTGCAAGTTGCAGCTTATCGGGGGTTTCGGTTGCTTGGATGTTTTCGGGCTGGGTTATTTCGATGGCTTGGTCGGTTTCAGCAGGGTCAACCTCTTCTGCAAAAACCTCAAGGCCAAGCACAGACAAAAACAGTACCAAGGGCACTGCTGCTGCGGCAAACTTTTTCCCTATCTTAGGCTTCATCAGTGAGCCACCCCGTTGCTCCCACTTTACCAATGGATGCAATTATAACATTATTATGTCTAATAACGAAACGGAATGACTCTCCCTGCGATTGCCAGCAAAAACAAAAAGTGCTGCGGGAAGGCAGCTATTTCCAAGATCTCTTCTTTAAGAATTGCTTTATACTCTATTATAAGCTTAGGGTGATGACAAGAAAGGGCTTCTCTTGAAAAGATACTACCCTGCATTTTTCCTTGCTGCCGCTCCCTATTTATTTTTGATAACTTTTTATATAGTTGCAACTTTTAACTTTGATTTCTCAATAAACATTTATACGTATCTTGCAATTATTGTATTAATTTATTTGCCTAATACCATTTTCACCATCGTCTTACTGGTGAAGCGTGAACAGAGTAGTAGAATTCTGTTTTGGAATTTCGTTCTAAAACTCTGCCATATTCCTTCTTTTATCCTAACGTTCATATTTGGACTTATTTTGAGCATGGTGATAATTTTTACCTTCCCTTTGCTAGTGATACTTATTGTTGGAAACTACTTGCTGCTCCTTGCAACCTCCGCCTATGGAATAATCGGAATTGTTCGGGCAACCGTCGAAGGAAAAATTGCCCTCTCTTACGCTTTGTTGCATATCTTCCTTCATTTCATTTTTATGGCAGACTTTGTAAGCGCGGCAATGCTCTATTTCCAATCCAGAGAACTACGTTTTGGCAGGTATTCTCGGAGCTTTACTCCTGGACACGTTTCTCAAGAGTAAAAGGAAACAGCAGCTAAAGAGAGGAATTTAGCTTTCTTCTGGTGCAGAAAAGCTATGGGCAAGTCCCCCTGCGGCAATTCTCAAGTTGGTCTACATCGCTTCCAGAAAACCTATGATAATGGCATTGTTTTTTTCGGCAGCACGCTTCGAGAATACCTTGAAGTCAACAAAATCATCTTTTTCAATGTTGTCTGAAATCGAACGCAGCAACACATGAGGCACCTTAGCTCTATAGCAAACTTGCGCGATTGCGCCGCCTTCCATTTCGCACGCAAACGCACCAAATTCATTGGCAATCATATGCCGCGATTCTTTCCCGTTGATAAACTGGTCTCCTGTGGCAATAGTGCCAGGAAAAACTTGCGAATCTTCACTCAGACGCTCGGCTACATCTTGTAAAATCCTGGTTGCTGCTGCGTCACTCGGAAAACGAACGACTAATTCATCGCCAACCTCAACAGCACCAAGGGGGTGGTTGCCCGAAGCAGTGATATCGAAATCATGCTGTACAACATCGATGCCGATTACAATATCTCCGATGTCTATCCCTTTTTGCAGCGCACCCGCCACACCCGTATTTATGATGAGCGAAGGCGAAAATTCCTTAATCATTAAAGTAGTGCTCATCGCTGCATTCACTTTTCCTACTTCGCAAATGCAGGTCACGCACTGTTTGCCAGCCAGCTTCCCCGAAACAAAGGTTATCCCGAAAAGCCGATACTCCTTTTTGTCTGCCAACAAAGCATTGATTCCTTCGATCTCAATTTCTAGTGCACCAATTATTCCTATCATGGTGTTATTCCCTCAATCTTTCTTTGTTCACAAACATCTGTAATAGCGAGCACCACAGGACGTGCTTAATGTTTTTCATAGCTTGTTCAGAAGTGCTTTTTGGAGAAGCAACATTTAATAACCTATAATACATATCTGATTTATAGGTTATTATAATATCAGCACACAGCAATACTGGTAATAAAAGCTATTCGATTCTATTTTACTGCGAAAGGAAGATTTCATGGCAACAAAAAGCAGAATCAAAAAGCTAGTTGAAATGACTGAGCAACTAGGAGAGACTATGCATGGCGGATATTACGTAGACGATATGTGGCAAACGCTTCGTTCAGAAGGTTTTGTTTTGCAGAGCCACTTTGCTCCCCCAGATGTTGAAGCGTGGTTTTTCGCAAACAAGGAAGATGATTTGAAGGCGATGGAGCATATCTATTTGGTCTCTGCCCTCAAAAAAGCAGACGCCGATTATCACCTATAGTTTCTCTCGAAAGGAATCCAAGATGGAACGCATTGCAAGCTTTTCAGTAAATCACGACCTCTTAGAAAAAGGTATGTATATCTCTCGCATTGACGCGGATGTTGTTACCTACGACATTCGCATGAAAGAGCCGAATAAGGGTGACTACCTGAACTACGGCGCGATCCATACTTTTGAACATCTTTTTGCCACCTATGCGCGCAATACCGCTTTTTCTGAAAGCATCGTTTATGTGGGACCCATGGGTTGTCGGACAGGCTTTTACTTTTTGGTTCGAGACAAAATATCTCATTTTCAAGCACTTTCAATTCTGCAAAAATCACTCGACTTCATGATTGATTTTAGAGGGAAAATTCCTGGAACCAACAAAGAAGAATGCGGCAACTATCTCGAACATGACCTAGCGCGAGCCCAAGAAATTGCAAGTGACTTTCGCGAAGTGCTTGCAGGCTGGACTGAAGAAAAGATGACATACCTTACGGAGGAAAATTAAAACTGTCGGGCACTTCGTACCCTCTCTATTTGTACTTCGTTCGCTATCGCTCACTCCGTTGTGGATCCTTCACTTCGTTCAGGACGACATCCCCATGTCGTTCTGGGGAGTCATTCATGTCATCCTGAGGCGTAGCCGAAGGATCTGGATCCTCCACTTCGTTCAGGATGACATGCGTACCTCACAATGACAAGTGAGACGGGTTCTTTTGAAAGCTCCTCACAATGACATTAGGACTAAAATAGATCGTCGGGGTCAATGTCGACAGCAACATTCACTGTTTTGCTCGCTTTGCGTTTACGGAAAAGGGGCAACAATACCGCTGCAATATCTTGGTCAAGCGGTGCTTTTATTACGATATGCCAGCGATACGTATCACGCAATTTTGAAAGCAAGCAAGGCCCCGCTGGAAGGCAAACCCAGCCCTGCCCCACCACATCAAAAATGAGTTTTTCGATATCGGCGAAAAGGCTTTGTGCTGCTTGTTTTACTTCTGCTTCATCTTTGCCCCAAACGAGTACATTTGCTAACCTCACATAAGGCGGATACCCCAAAGCACGACGTTTCGGCAATTCATCTTTGAGGAATGCAGCACGGTCATAACGCGCTGCCGCATGAACCGCAACCGCATCTGCTTCGTAGGTTTGCACGATAACCTGCCCGGCAAGATGCGAACGCCCAGCACGCCCCGCCACTTGTTCAATTAGATTGAAGGTGCGTTCTGCACTACGGAAATCGGGAAGCCGCAACATAGTATCGGCACTGATGACACCTACCAGCACCACATCGTCGAAATCGAGGCCTTTTGCAATCATCTGGGTGCCGAGCAAAATTGCCGCTTGTGATGAGCCGAATTCTTCCAGGAGCTCTTGATGAGAACCTTTGCCTGTTGTAGTGTCGGCATCCATTCGCACGATTTTGGGTACACGCTGTGACTTATTTGACTGCGCAAGTGAAGAGGACTTGTCAGTCAGCCACGTGGATTCTTCGCTTCGCTCAGAATGACAAGAGGGTGCAATGTCATTGTGAGGAGCTTTCGAAGAAAGCGACGCGACAATCCATGGATCCTTTGCTTCACTGGATTCTTCGACTGCGCACTGCGTGCTCCGCTCAGAATGACAAGTAGTCGCCCCAGGATGACATAATGGAGTATCGAAGAGAGCTTTGAGTTCGGCTTCAACCCGCTGGGTTCCAGCCCCAAATTTCTTCAAGTAAGGGCTAGAGCATTCCGGGCACAAAGCGGGCAAAACCTGCTTGTATCCACAATGGTGGCAAACAAGCATACTCCCCTTTTCGTGATACGTAAGCGAAAGCGAACAAGAAGGACACTGCGGGCTATACCCGCAACTCCTGCACAGCACAAACTTGGCAAATCCGCGCTGGTTTAGCAGCAAGACTGCCTTATGCCCCGCATCCACCGTTTCAAGTAAAGCCTGCGTTAAGCGTCGCGAAAACATCGACCGATGCCCGCTTCCAAATTCACGCGCCATATCGACCACTTCAATCTGTGGCATTTCTTGATTGTTTACACGTGCTGGCAATTCTACGCGCTGCCAGTCTTGCGTTTTTTGACAACGATACAAAGCTTCAATCGAAGGAGTTGCAGAACCCAAAACCAGCGTTGCACCGCGCCGCCTCACCATCCAATGAGCAACATCGCGTGAAACGTAGCGCGGTGCCGAATCTTGCTTGTAAGAACCTTCGTGTTCTTCGTCAATAATGATAAGCCCTAAGTTTTTCACGGGCGCAAACAAGGCACTGCGCGCACCAACCACCACCCGAGCAAAGCCCGAACGAATTAAATCCCACTGGTCGAAACGTTCGCCTTGGCTCATACGCGAATGCAAGACAGCCACCGTTTCGCCAAAGCGTCCGCGGAAACGTGCAACCGTTTGCGGGGTGAGAGAAATTTCGGGAACGAGCACGATTGCAGACATCCCCTCTTCGAGTGTCTTTTCAATCGCCTGCAGATACACCTCCGTTTTCCCCGACCCCGTCACCCCATCAACCAACACCACATCCCCCGTGCGGCGCGCCTGCGCCGCATTCACAACCTCGAGGGCAGACTTTTGTCCTGGCGTCAGTGGTGGTTTCAGGCTTGGCGTATGCCCTGAATCTCCCGTTTGTACACCACCGCGAATGCGCCTTTTGTGTTCAATGTTAACAACGCCGCTGGCTGCAAGCGTTTTCAACACCGCAGATACTTGCCCAAATTCCATAGCTAATTCAACGACGCGCAGTTCTCCACCAGCAAGGGCATCCAGAATGGCTTTCTGCTTAACCGCATTCGCTTTCGGATGAAAGTCTTTCGCTGCTGCACCTAACGAAACCCAGCGGTCATCAACTGCCCCAATAACGGGATCCTCAATCTGCCAATAGCCACCTTTTCGCACCATGCGCGGCACACCACCTGGCGGCGTAAACAAGCGAATGCACGAACTGAGAGGAGCAATATAACTTTCGCTCAAAAACTGCGCGCACGCTGCCGCTTCCTCATCAAAATAAGGACGCGAAAGCACCTGTTGTATCTCTTTGATTTTTGCAGGGTTAAGCCCGCGCGCGGCAAAAGCACTCTCGTCGTTTTCGTCAATTTCTTCCAAGGCAATCACGTAACCAACTGCCCGACGACCACCAAAAGGCACCGCAACCGCAGAACCCACTTCGAGTTCAATTAAAGAATCGGAAACGGCATAAGAATACGCACTGTCGAGCGACTGTGTCGGGATATCGAGTATGACCGAAGCAAGCCGCACCTTACGCCTCCAACCGCACTTTACCCATCAAGAAGAACCTCGCGTCTCCAGCCACACCCTCCGTGCAGAAAGCCGCGCACCCAAAACGCCACACGTACCCCAACGCCACGCGCACCCCAATACCAAACCTCCAAAAGGCGCAATTAAGCACCTGCAGCAGCTGCCAAGACTTGCGCTTTGTCGGTCTTTTCCCAGGTAAATTCTGGCAGTTCGCGCCCAAAATGACCATAAGAGGCCGTCTTGCGATAAATCGGGCGACGCAGGTCAAGAGCAGAAATGATCGCAGCCGGACGCAAATCAAAAACTTGCATAATCGCGTTTTCAATGGCAGATGTCGCCACGCGTTCCGTACCAAAAGTTTCTACCATAACAGACACCGGGTGAGCCATACCAATCGCATACGCAATCTGAATTTCACAACGGTCAGCAAGCCCAGCAGCAACCACATTTTTCGCAACCCAGCGCGCCGCATACGCAGCCGAACGGTCAACCTTCGTGCAATCCTTACCCGAAAAAGCACCGCCGCCATGTCTGCCCATACCACCATAGGTATCAACGATAATTTTGCGCCCGGTAAGCCCCGCATCTCCCATGGGACCACCAATTACGAAACGCCCCGTTGGGTTAATCATGATTTCCAAATCTTGCGCAAGTTTCAGTTCTTCGCGCGCAAAAACAGGTTCAATAACCTGCTTAATCAAATCGGCACGCATCTGTTCTTGCCCAATATTTTCTGCGTGTTGCGCCGAAATAAGCACCTTTTCTACCTGAATAGGCACGCCATCAACGTAGCGAACACTTACCTGCGTCTTGCCATCGGGACGCAGATATTCCAACGTTTCATTCTTGCGCACTGCCGCCAATTCTTCCGAAAGGCGATGGGCAAGATAAATCGGCATCGGCATAAGCGTTTTCGTATCGTTGCAGGCATACCCGAAAACCATTCCTTGGTCACCTGCACCAATGCGTGCAAACGCATCGTCTTGCGCTTCGCCGTGCTGTTCTTCGTAAGAATTATCGACACCCATGGCAATATCGACGCTTTGTTCATGAATTGTATTGATAACACCGCAGGTCGCGCCATCGAAACCATACTTTGCGCGATTATAGCCAATATCGTTTACCACACCACGCACAATACTGGGGACATCAATATATGCCTGCGTTCTAATTTCGCCCGCAACCATAACAAGCCCTGTCGTAGCCAACACTTCACAAGCGCACCGCACCGCATCAAGGTCTGCCTTTTCACCGCTGGGTGCAACGTAGCCAATTTCAGCGAGCGCGGCTTCTGCCCCCAAAATTGCGTCGAGAATCGCATCAGAAATCTGGTCGCACACTTTATCGGGATGCCCTTCGGTCACCGATTCCGAAGTGAAAAGATAGTTCCCCTTAGCTTGTTGTGTCATGTAAATATCGCTCCTTATTTTCCGTATTTTTTGGCCTGAGGTCTTGGTTTTTATAACCAGTTTCCCTTAAAGCCGAAATAACGCCCGAAAGCTAATGATACACTTTTTTACCTACTTTTAGATGTGCCTCATGTATTTTTAGACGCTCTATATATATTTTAGATAATGCCTACAGAAAGGTTCAAAAGAAATGGCTCAGAACGCCGATTACACACAAGAATATTTTGACCTCATGGAAAGCCTTGATGGAGACATCATAGGCCGCCGCAAGGCTTTTGCTTACATGAGGCAATCAACTGCCATCGTTCACCATGAAGTGGTTGCCTCTTCTTTCGTGCCCAGGCTCTACGGTAAAAAAACGTTTGAAAAAATGAACTATGTCGCAACAACCGCTCACAAAATTCTTTGCAAAGTTGTCGAAAATTATATAAATAACCCTCCTTATCGGGAAATTTTCAGCTTCGATGCGCGCCTCGAGGAACTCATATTATTGCCCCGTGGTTACGATTCGCTGCTGCCATTTATACGCGTCGACATTTTCCTTGACGAAAACGACCTATCGTGCGCGTTTTGCGAATTCAACGCCGACGGCTCTTCAGGCATGAACGAAGATCGAGAAATTGCAGCATCTATTGCAGGGTCTGCAAGTTTCTCCGAATTTGCCAAACGCCACAACATTCACCCGAGCGAACTGTTCGAAACCTGGGTCGATGAATTCTTGGAAATTTACGGCACCTATATTCATCGCACCAACAACCCCCAGATAGCCATTTGCGACTTTTTGGAAAACGCAGTTATCGACGAATTCAAAATTTTTGCCGAAATCTTCAAATCACGCGGAATCAACTGCAGCATCTACGATGTGCGCGACTTACGTTTTGACGGGGAAAGCCTGCGCGGGTCAGACGGAAATCGCATTGATGCCATTTGGCGGCGTTCGGTTACTAACGACATCATTGAACACTGGGATGAATCACAGCAGCTCATCGAGGCGGTGCGTGCGCAAAAAGTTGCGCTGATTGGCAGTTTTGCGGGGCACCTTATTCACGACAAGCAAATTTTCCGCGCACTTTTTAACCCAGCTACCCAGGCGTTTTTGACCGAAGAAGAAAAAACCTTTATTGATGAAACTATCCCCTACACCACGTTTCTCGATAGTAATTACATTGATTTGGAAAAGGTGCGCGGCGAAAAAGACCGCTGGATAATCAAGCCGACCGACCACTATGGTGCCGATGAAGTCCACGCAGGGCTTTATTGGAACCAAAGCGAATGGGAAGCACTCATAGACAAATTTGCCAACCAGGCAGCAGGAATGCCCTTCCTCGCGCAAACGTATTGCACGCCGCACAAAACTATGATTTTGCCAGCAGATACTGCCATCGAAAGCCAAAGTGATGCGGAAGTACCGCGCGAAGGTCAGATGTATAACAACCTTATGGGGCTTTACTTGTATAATGGGAAGTTCGCGGGAGTTTTTTCGCGATTGGGACCAAACCCCATCATCTGCAAAGACATGGGTGGGATTACGGCGGCAACAATTTGGGTAGACCTGTGAAGTTTGAATGTCATTATGTGCGCAGCATGTCATCCTGGACAAGTATGTCATCCTGAATGAAATGAAGGATCCACCATGTCATTGTGAGGAGCTTGCGCAAGAAAGCGACGTGACAATCCATGGATCCTTCGGCTTCGCCTCAGGATGACAGGGGGTAGATATGTCATTGTGAGGAGCTTTCGCAAGAAAGCGACGTAACAATCCATGGATCCTTCGGCTTCGCCTCAGGATGACAGGGGGTAGATATGTCATTGTGAGGAGCTTTCGCAAGAAAGCGACGTGGCAATCCATGGATCCTTCGGCTTTGCCTCAGGATGACAGGGGCTTTGCCTCAGGATGACAGGGGCTTTGCCTCAGGATGATAGGAAGTTGCGCAAAATGACAAAAGGAATTTGATGCATGAATAAGCTTGTGACGAACATAATCAAAGTGCTCTCCGCTGTTTTTCTTTCGGCAGCGTTAGTCGGTGCTGGGCTTTTTGTCTGCTGTGCCCCGCCAGCGACTTCCGTACTTTCGTCGCTTTTCAGCAACGCTGAAGATTCTGTATTCACCCACGAAGAACTGGTGAAAGCAGCAAAAGCAACGCGTACCTACACTGTCTCAAACAATGATAAAACTCCGCTCTATCGAGTACTTTTTGAAATCAACATTAAATCCCAAGAAGCAGGGCGAGCTGTCCTAGACGATGCGCCCTATTTCCCCGAAAACCGTGCTTCATTCACCACCGATGAACTGCAAGCATTTTTCTTGTTTTCAAACGATAGTTATGTACTGACCAGCGAAGCAATTTCTCATCTAGATGATGTATACAAAGTTGTCAGTGTGGCAAAAGTTGTCTTGATAGTACTTACTCTCCTGGGAATAGGCGGCTGCATCTTTTTGGGAATTAAAGAAGGGCGTCGCGCTTTAGGCTTAACCATCACCGCAGCTGCTATTATCGTTTTGGTGCTTTTCGCGCTCGTAGCAGCATGGGCAGCTATCAGTTTTCAAACCTTCTTCACGTTCCTTCATTCCCTCTTCTTCGCTGATGGCACCTGGACTTTCAGTGCCGAATCGCTTCTTATTCGGATGTATCCCACCAACTTCTGGATTGGCATGGGTGTCATCTGGCTTGCAACAACGGTACTTGCGTGCATCTTTGCTCTTACTCTTGGTCGACTAATTAAAGGAAGAAAACAAACCTCATGAAAACAGTAACATACCCTTCAATTAGGGTGCGATTTGCGCCCTCTCCTACTGGTCGTTTTCATATCGGAAGTGCCCGTACTGCCTTGTATAACTGGGCGTTTACAAAAGCAAGTGGCGGAAGCCTCATTCTGCGCATCGAAGACACCGACCCTGAGCGCTCCACGGAAGAAAACACCCAAATTATCTTGCGCGCTATGGCGTGGCTGGGGCTTGATTGGGATGAAGGCCCTGAAAAAGGGGGCGATTTTGGTCCGTATTTCCAAAGCCAACGCACCGAAAGCTACCGAGCAGCGCTCGATACTTTGAAGGAAAAGGGTGCGGTCTATCCGTGTTTTTGCACCGTTGAAGAGCTCGACGAAAAACGCGCGGCAGCCGAAAAAAGCGAAGGCGGTTTCGGTGGTTACGACCGCAGCTGCCGAAAGATTGACCCCGAAGAAGCAACCGCACGCATTGCATCTGGCGAAGCCCACGTTTGGCGACTTGCGGTTCCAGAAAACCACGCTCCCATCACCTTTGACGATGCCGTTTATGGACATCTCAGTTTCCCTGCGGAAGTTATGGATGATATGGTGCTCGTCCGAAGCGACGGTAGCCCCACCTACAATTTTGCGGTGGTATGCGATGACTTGAATATGCAAATTAGCCACGTAATCCGTGGTGACGATCACCTTTCAAATACGCCGCGCCAGATTCTGCTCTACGAAGCACTCGGAGCCACGCCGCCCACTTTCGCACATCTTTCTATGATTTTGGGTCCGGATGGCAAAAAGCTTTCGAAGCGCCACGGAGCAACTTCTGTAGAAGAATATCGCGACCGCGGGTATCTTTCCGACGCGCTGGTGAATTTCATCGCGTTGTTGGGCTGGTCGCTTGATGGCGAAACAACCATCATCGACCGCGAAACCTTGGGGCGCGCTTTCAGCCTTGAGCGCATCACGAAAAAAGATGCTGTTTTTGATGAAGTGAAACTCGATTGGATGAACGGAGTCTACATTCGCGAACTTGCCCCTCGTACTTGGGTAGAACTTGCCAAGCCCTATCTTTTAGAAGCGGGAGCAACCGAAAATCACTTAGCTGAAAACCTTAGCTGGTACGAAAAACTCTATCCGCTGGTTGCTGAACGTCTTGCGCGTTTAGATGAAATTCCCGAAAAACTTGCTTATATGTTTTGGGGTGCGAAAATTGTTCTCGATAAAGAAAGTGTGGCAAAAGTGCTCACCAAAGAAGGGTCGCGCGCAGAAGAGGCTATTCGCGCTTGCCGTGCTGTGCTTGCAGATACGGCAATTCCGTGGGAATGCGAACCTTTGCAACTTGCTTGCCGTTCCCTGACTGAAACTTTAGATATAAAGGCAAAAGACCTGTTCCAGCCTTTGCGTGTTGCAATAGCTGGAAACATGGTTTCACCTCCGTTGTTTGAAAGCGTCGAACTGCTTTCCCGCGAAGAAGTACTCGCGCGAATCGACCAAGCCCTGGAAGAAGTTTTTGCATGAGCGAAGGAAAAATTGTCGTACTGCAAGATTATTGCGTGCGCGTTAAAGGCGCCGATTGTAGCCGCTGTGAAACTGCCTGTCCGAAAGAAGCAATTGGTTATTCCGCAGACGGAATGCCGGTAATCGATGCTCAATTGTGCACCCAGTGTGGGATTTGCTTGGGAATTTGCGATTCCTTTTCGTCCACCCGCGTCACTATGCTCGATTTACATGAACGCGTGAGAAGTATCGCTCTGCGTGGCGAAACGGTTCATTTTACCTGCAAGGAAAACATTTTTGAAGGGCTTGAGGTTGCCGCCAATGTGGTTATCTTGCCTTGTCTCGCTTGTTTGTCGCCGGAATTTTGGACCGTGGTGTTAAGCGAAAACATTCAAGTCAAAGTAGCGTGCGACCTCAGTTATTGCGCCGATTGCGAACGAGCCGGCGAAAACGCCGAAATGCTCTACACCCACGCAATCAAAACGGGTGAAACCTGGAGTTTGCAAAAAGTTGGTTTTTCCCGGGTAATACCTGAAAAAGAAAATTTGCTGAAAGAACTTGCCAGCAATGGAGAAGTTGATCGCCGAAGCGCCTTTACCAACATCGTTCAAGATGTGAGTGGCATAGCCACCGGGCAGCGCAACCTGCGCAATTCAGAAGTTTTACAGCGCTTCGCAGAG
>Ga0209755_10002568_pt1 | contig 24671 bp, 17 predicted proteins | sample TergutCo191P1_FD_187301 | JGI IMG/M metagenome (GOLD analysis project Ga0209755, IMG submission 187301) | Cornitermes sp. P1 segment gut microbial communities from Petit-Saut dam, French Guiana - Co191P1 (SPAdes) (version 2) | ecosystem: Host-associated > Arthropoda: Insects > Digestive system...
AAACTAAAAAACACCATAGAACGGAAACTAAAACTTATTTTTAACCATATTAGGGTTAGGTCTAATCTGAGGCAACGAATATAGCACTACAAATACCTTCGGTTAGCTTTTATTATGAGGCAACGCGTGACGGGCAAATATTATAGATCCCACGGTTAAATATTATACCCGCGTTGTCCGGCAACATCACGGCTGTTGTGCAGTTGCAGGGCGGCTCGGGACAATATTTAATCGTTTTTTCAATAATCGGTGGCATAATGTATATTTATTGTTTATGCGTTATATCTGATTGCCGGCGGGCCGCCCCCCGCCGGAATGCCCGGAGAAATACCTATGGCCGAAAAAGTCCGTGTCCGTTTCGCTCCCTCGCCCACCGGCTACCTGCACGTGGGCGGGGCCCGCAGCGCGCTCTTCAACTATTTGTTCGCCCGCCGCCACGGCGGGGAGTTCCTCCTGCGCATTGAAGACACCGACCGCACCCGCTTCGTGGAGGGGGCGCTCACCGAGATCTACGACAGCCTCCGCTGGCTCGGCCTCGACTGGGACGAGGGGCCGGGCAAGGAGGGGGACTGCGGGCCATACGTCCAGTCCGAGCGCCTCCATATATATAAGGACAAGGCCGCGAGGCTGATACAGTCCGGCCACGCCTACCGCTGCTTCTGCACCTCCGGGCGCCTCGCCGAGGTCAGGGCGGCGCAGGAGAAGGCCGGGGGGGCGACCGGGTACGACCGCCGGTGCCGGGATTTGCCGGCAGCGGAGATTGAACGGAATCTGGCCGGCGGCGTTCCCCACGTCGTCCGCCTCAAGATCCCCATGGGCCGGACGGTAGCCTTCGAGGACCTCATAAGGGGCAAGATCGAATACCGGAGCGACGTCCTCGACGACCTCGTCCTCATCAAGGCCGACGGTTTCCCCACCTACCACATGGCCAACGTCGTAGACGACCACGAGATGCGGATAACCCATGTCCTCCGCGGCGACGAGTGGATCTCGTCTACCCCCCGCCACGTCCTCCTCTACGAGGCGTTCGGCTGGGCCGCCCCGGCCTTCGCCCACCTGCCGGTCATCCTGTCGCCGGATGGGGGGAAACTGTCCAAGCGTAAGGGGGCGGCATCGGTGATGGACTACAAGAGGGGGGGATTTTTGCCCGAGGCCCTGTTCAACTTTCTGGCGCTTCTGGGATGGGCCCCGGGGGACGACCGGGAGAAGATGCCGGTACAGGAGATGATAGAGGCGTTTTCGCTCGAACAGGTTTCCCCCAAAGCCGCCGTCCTCGACGAGAAGAAGTTGGAGTGGATGAACGGGACCTATATGGCGGAGCGGCCGCCGGAGTCGCTGGCCGCCGATGTTATGGCGATGTGGAAAGAGCGCGGGTATGAGGCTGGGCATGATTACGCGGTCAGGGTGATCGATCTGATGAAAGTCCGGTCGAGGCGGATTACGGAATTGGTTGATACGTCATCGTACTTTTTTGTTGACCCGGTTGAGTACGAGGAGAAGGCGGCGAAAAAACATTTTAACGCGGATGCTGCCGGGCGGCTTGCGCTGATATCCGAAGAGATAGAGGGGATTGACGACTTTACGCACGCGAAGATCGAGGAGGTCTACCGCAGCTGGTCCGAAAGTCAACAATTATCCATCAGCAGCATCATCCACCCTACAAGGCTTGCCATTAGCGGGGTCAGCGCGGGGCCCGGGTTATTTGAGCTGATGGAGGTCATCGGCAAGGATAGGGTATTAAAAAGAATATCGGCGGCGATAAAATTTATCTGCGGCTGATAGCGCGATAATTGGTGTTAATAAATTTGGTGATAACGGATTGGCGCCGCAGGGGCGCGGTTTATCGCGCCCGTCAATGCCGGAATGTTAATTAATCAATACATAATAACAAAGAGGGATCAAATGGAATCATCGGCAAACAGTACCGCAAGCCCGGAAGCCCCCGTGGTCTCCAATTTCATCCGGGACATGATAAAGGACGATATGCAGACCGGCAAGTGGGGCGGCAAGGTCGTCACCCGCTTCCCGCCGGAGCCCAACGGTTACCTCCACATCGGCCACGCTAAGGCTATATGTATTGACTTTGGGATGGCGAAGGAGTTCGGCGGCGAGTGCCATCTCAGATTTGATGATACCAACCCGTCCAAAGAGGAGGACGAGTACATCAACTCTATCAAGGCCGACGTGAGCTGGCTTGGGTTCGACTGGGGGCCGCATCTTTATTTCGCGTCTGACTATTTTGACAGGATGTACGAGTACGCCGTCCGGCTCATCAAGGCGGGCAAGGCTTATGTTGATGATTTGACCGCGGAGCAGATACGCGAGTACAGGGGGACGCTCACGGAGCCGGGGAGGGAGAGCCCGCACCGCAACAGGTCCGTTGATGAGAATATGGGGCTGTTTGAGGGGATGAGGGACGGGAAGTTCGCGGAAGGGTCGCGCGTTTTGCGTGCAAAGATCGACATGGCGCACCCCAACATGAACATGCGCGACCCGGTGATGTACAGGATAATGAACGCGTCCCACCACCGCACGGGGGACAAGTGGAAGATATACCCCATGTACGACTGGGCGCACGGGCTTGAGGACTCGGCGGAGGGCGTTACCCACTCATTATGTACATTGGAGTTTGAGGCGCACCGTCCGCTGTATGACTGGTTTCTGGCTCAGCTTGACGGCATCCACCGCCCGCAGCAGACGGAATTCGCGCGCCTTAATTTAACGTATACGGTGATGAGCAAGCGCAAGCTGCTGCAGCTTGTCAGGGAGGGGCGTGTGAGCGGCTGGGATGACCCGCGCATGCCTACGATCTCCGGCTTGCGCCGCCGGGGGTATTCGCCGGAATCCATAAAAAATTTTGCTGAGCGGATAGGTGTTGCGAAGCGTGACAGTACGGTTGACCTCGCGCTATTGGAGTTTTGTTTGCGGGAGGACCTCAACAAGACGAGCAAGCGGGTGATGGCGGTGCTGAATCCCGTAAAAGTAGTAATCGAAAATTATCCCGAGGGACAGGTTGAGGAGGTTGATGCCGTCAATAACCCGGAAGACGAATCGGCGGGGACTAGGAAGGTGCCGTTTTCGCGTGTCATCTATATCGAAAGGGATGATTTTATGGAGGACCCTCCCAAAAAATTCTTCCGCCTCTCACCCGGCAAGGAAGTCCGCCTCCGCTATGCGTATTTTATTACGTGTAAGGATGTTATCAAGGATAATGCCGGCAATATAATCGAATTACGCTGTACCTACGACCCGCAAACAAAAGGCGGCGACTCCCCCGACGGCCGTTCACCAAAGGCCACGCTCCACTGGGTATCGGCCCAACACGCAATCGGCGCGGAGGTAAGGATATACGAGAGCCTATTTACAAAAGAGAATCCTGATGATGCGGGTGATGGCGGAACCTTCCTCGATAACATCAACCCGGAATCCCTGAAAACCTTGACCGACTGCAAACTGGAACCCTCGCTGGCCAGCGCCAAAGCGGGGGAGAAGTACCAGTTCGAGCGCCTGGCCTATTTCTGCGTAGATCAGGACTCATCCCCCGGCAAACCGGTCTTTAACAGAACAGTAACCTTAAAAGATACCTGGGCGCGTATACAAAAAAGAAGTTAGGGAAGCCTTTGATTTTTCACGGCACAAACAGATAATACAACCCCGCCGGCCTGACCACCGTCTCCAGCCCGGGCACCTTCTTCTGCGCCGACTCCATCAGAATCTCCCTCCACCCGGTATACGGTTTTTTCTCCACCGGCTTAACCGACTCCGGCACCCCGCACAGTTCTCCCAAATACCGCAGCGCGTCGGAGTACCCGCCGAGCGTGTCGATCATCCCCATTGCGTAAGCTTGCCTTCCGGTAAAGATCATCCCGTTGGCCACAGTTTTTACTTCTGCCTCTTTAACGTCTCTCCCGGCGGCGACGTCTTTTATGAACTGGTCGTGCGTGTCGTCGAGGAGGGTTTGCAGGGCGTGTTTTTCTTTGTCGGTCATGGGCCTAAACGAGCTCCCGATGTCTTTCATCTCGCCGGCTTTGAGGATGCGGAAGTCTACGCCTACTTTCTTTGCCAGTTCCTGGTACATCGGCAGCGAGAAGATGACGCCTATGCTTCCGGTGAGCGTTCCGGGCGAGGCGAATATTTTGTAGGCCGGCGCGGCTACGTAGTACCCGCCGGACGCGGCTGTGTTGCCCATGCTGACTACCAGCGGTTTTTTGGCGGCTTTGTATGCGGCTACCTCGTTGTAGATCTCCTGCGACGGGGCCACGCCGCCGCCGGGGGAGTCTATGCGCAGCAGGACGCCTGCTATGTTGCGGTTGTTGAGGTGTTCGCGCAGGATGCTTGTGTGCCAGTTGGCATCGGTGATGACGCCTTCGAGGCGCACTACCGCGAGGCGTTTGGTGAGGCCGAGGCCGCTGTGGTCTGCGGCGCCGGCGCCTAAGGATGCGGCGATCATAAGGCCGCCAAACGCTGCCGCGCAGATGAAGATGGTTATCACTATTTTTTTGTGCGTTTTTGATGTCATTGCGTGCCTCCGCGGGTTATTCTCAGTATGTCGCCGGGCATGATGACCGAGTTGGCATCGAGGTTGTTTTCGTTCCTTATGGTTTCTACGGTTACGCCGAAGTTATAGGCTATGCGCCACAGGTTGTCGCCGGGTTTTACGGTGTATATTACAACGGGCCCGGATGCCTGCTGCGCCCTCGCCGGCTGCGCGGCCGCCGGGGTTGGGGCGGATATCTGCACTACTGCCGCCAGTTCGTTACCGGTGTTTGTTGTGCCGGATGCGCTTGTCTGGCTGCTTGCCGCTCTGCCTGTAGGCGGCGTGTAGACAAGCACGTCGCCGGGGAATATGAGCGGGCGGCGCGGGTTCAGGCCGTTTACGCGCGCAAGCTCGCTTACGGAGACGCCGGTCGCCTGCGAGATGCCGTATAGCGTTTCGCCCTGCTTGACAAGGTGTTTGCCGGAGTGCTCGGTCGGTGTCCCGCTGATTTTGGCTGCAGATGGGGACGTATCCTTTTCATGCTGGTAGATGACGAGCGTCTGCTCGGCTTTAAGGCTTCGCGCGTTTGCGAGGTAGTTCCACTCCATCAGGTTGGCAACGGTTACGCCAAAGGTGTTTGCGATGGTTTGAAGCGTCTCGCCGGTGCGTACCTTGTAGGTGATCTTCTTGCCTTCCCTTGAGTCGGAAGCCCTCCGTGAGGGTGCAGAAGACGATGATGAAGGCGGATCCATGGATCCGGATGCGGCTATCGTGCGGCCCCTGCCCGGCGCGCTGCCCATAGGGGGGGGCGCGTTCCTTGCCCGCTCCTTTGCCAGCTCCTTCTGCTGCTTGCGGTCGGTGGTGTTGAGGTGCTTGGCCAAAGAGGCAGGCACGTCTTTGCCTATGGGGATCGGGATAATCAGGTATTTGCCAGCGGCTATGGTGTTGGTTTTCATGCCGTTAAGCTCGCGCAGCGCCTCTACTGGCACGCGGAAGTTGCGCGCTATATGCAGCAGGTTGTCGCCGTTCTGTACCTTATAGCGGTAGAATTTGGTCTTCTTGTCGTCGGGCAGGTTGGCGTAGAACTCGCGGAACTTGTCGCCGTAGCCCTTGGGCAGGTAGAGGCGCACGTCCCTCATGTCGGGCGGCGTGGCCCAGTGGAGGATGTGCGGGTTCTTGCGCTCAAGCGTGTCGAGCGGCAGCCCGATCCCCTCGGCGATGGTATTGAGCTCTATGCAGTCGTGCACGAATACGGTGTCGGGGTCGAAGATTACGCTGTCCTGTATCGCAAAGTTGAAAACGTCGGGGTTCTTGGCTATGAGCACCGCGCCCAGAAAGAGCGGTATATAGTTCATAGTCTCCTTGGGGAGCGTCAGCTGCCAGTAGTCGTGGAGGCCGTCGGCGCGCTTTATAGCCCGCGCCATGCCGTTCTCGCCGCAGTTGTAGGAGGCGAGCGCGATGTGCCAGTCGCCGAAGTCGCCGTATAGCTTCCTTAAATACATTATGGCGCCCTCGGTGGCTCTTATGGGGTCGCGCCGCTCGTCGATCCAGTAGTTCTGCCGCATCCCGTAGGCCCTGCCGGTGGATGGGATGAATTGCCAGATGCCCGAAGCGTGGGCGCGCGAGTAGGCGTTGGGGTTGAAACCGCTCTCGATGATGGGCAGGTGCGCCAGATCGCGCGGCAGCCCGGAGTCGGCGAACATCTGCGTCATCATGGGCAGGTAGTAGCCCGCGCGGTGGAGCCAGCGGTCGAAGACGCCGTTGCGCGTACGCATGTAGAACATCAGCGCCCGCCGCACCCGGTCGTTCCACACCATCGGCACGTCGTAGAGCACCCCGCGCTTGCTCGAAAGCCGGTGCAGGAAGATGCTGTCCTGCGGCGATACCTGGAGCGAGTCTAAAAGCGACTCGAGGATGTGCTGCTTGAAGATCATTACCGAGATCTCCTCCGGCACGGAGAAGGAGGGCGGCATGAGTTCGGCGTATATGGATATTATATCGGCGAGGTAGTCCTGGAACGGCGGCGGCTCGGTCTCCGCGTCGCTGCCCACCGAGTTTACGCTGTTGCGCATCAGGAACGCCGACACGCGCCGCATCATGGAGTCGGCGGCGGCGAACGAACTGTCGCCGCAGGCCGCCCGCGCCGACTCAAGCATCTGGTCGATGTCGGTGAGGTCGATGGCGTCGGTCGCGGAGTGCTGCTCGGACTCCGGCTGGGTTGGGTCGGGCTCCGGGTCCGTATCGGCGCCGGCCTCTTCGAGGATATCCTCATGGGCTAGCTCTGCCTCGGCAGCGGGGCTTTGCTGGAGGGATGGGGCGCAAGCGGCGGCCAACAGTATAAATAGGCTGACCGCAGACAACAGGCCAAAAACAAGCTGTTTTTGCAAAATCATAGACGCACGACTGATAGGGACGGACCGCGCCCGCCCGCTACTCCCGGGTTAAGTTGTACGGAACCAGTCAACGGGGTACACGCCCCCATAACATAATATAATACAAATTACATTATGCGCCGCGAAACAATGTATTAATTGTTGATGTGTTTTTGCCTAAGCCGCCAACACCCGCTGCCGTACCGTCAGCGAGTGCCCCGTATGCCCTACGCATTCGCTCTGGGCCTTGCGGATCTGCTCAATCACACGTGACCGGTCGGCCCCGCAGTAATTGACGTACATTTTTGTCTGTCTCGAACAACGCCCCGCATGTCCGCACTCGGCGCACGAAGTTTTGAGAAACCGCATAAAGCCACCCCCCTTAACAAGGTGAAAACACATGTATAGCATAGCCTGCATATATAAGATAATACACAAAGTGTTGTATGTCAAGAGAAAAATTGCACAATATTTTGCGTAAAATCGTATCTTGTTGTATATTAATAAGTTATGCGGACCGAGTTGGCACAATTATTTATAAAAATATGGTTCTCGCGCCGGTTCCGGGGCCGCTTCCGCCATTTTTCGCAAATTCTTTTCATTTTTTTCTTGAAAAATCTTCTACATAGAGGTATAATTATTCTATCATGGCGGATTATACCAAAAAATACGTACCAAAAAGGGACAATGGTGTCGCCGCTACCGGCATTGAGTCCCCCTTGGGCGATATTTTTGAGGAATTGCAGTGCCTCGCCTCCCGCAACGTCCACCTGCAGGACTATTTGGACCGTATTTTCGGCATCTCTTCGGCCATAATCTATATATTAGACGCCAACGGCCGCTTCATCTTCGTGAACCGCGCCGTGGAGGAGATCCTCAACATCTCCACCGAGGAACTCATCGGCAAGCACTTCTCGTTCATCCTGCCGCCGGAGGAGTACGAGCGGGTGAGCCGTGAGACCGTGCTGCCGCGGATCGCCGGCCGCTCCACGGGGGACGACGAGGCCCCTAAGTTCTTCGACGAGCGGCGCAGGGGCTCCCGGCGCACCCGCAACCTTGAGGTCAGGCTCATGACCAGGCGCTCCGACGACTACCGCCTCACCGCCTGCGGCGTTACCGGCATAGTGGAGGTAGAGGGCGCGTACAGCATAATGGACGACTCCGAGACCGCCGACGGCAAGCGGGAGATATTCCTCGGCAGCCAGGGCGTCATATTCGACATCACCAAGTACAAAAAGGCCGAGTTCGAGCGCATGGAGCTCTACAAGCGCCTGTTCCAGATACAAAAGATGGACGCCATCGGCAAACTGTCCGGCAGGGTAGCGCACGACCTCAACAACAAACTGGGCAGCATCATCGGCACCGTCGAGCTCATCAAGCAGTGCATGAGCACCACAAGCCCGGAAACCCTGCAGCTCTACTTGGACACGATCCTCTCGGCGTCCAAGCACGCCGCCGAGCTTTCCAACCGCCTCTCCGACCTCAGCCGCAAGGGCGAGAGCCCCTTCGAGAAGCTCGACTTCCACGCACTGCTCAGCAGCGTCATGGGATTCGTGGAGTCCATAGCGAGCGGCAACGTGAGCATACACAAAATCATGCTGTCGAAGAGCCCGGTCATCATTGGCTCCGAGACCATGCTGCTGAATGCCCTCATGAACCTGATAGTAAACGCCTTCGACGCCATGCGCAACGGCGGGGGGGTGCTCACAATAGAAACCAGCGACGCCACGGTGAAGGTCCCGGTCAAAACCTCCTTCAACTCCATGCTCAACCCCGGCGAGTACTTATTGGTATCCGTGCAGGATACCGGCGTGGGGATGAACGAGGATGTCAAGAAGAGGCTCTTCGAACCGTTCTTCACGACCGACTCCGAAAAGGGCCTCGGTCTCGGCCTCGTAAGCATCCGCGAGTGCATCAGGAGCCACGGCGGCATCATAAACATGAAGAGCGACCCGGGCAAGGGCTCGCGGTTCGACATCTACTTTATTAAGGCCGACTCGCAGTAACCCCTCAGCCGCACACGTTTTAAAAATCCATACTTCCCCGCCGTACATTATATTATATTGTAATATCGTAAACCTGGGCGCCTCGCGGGGATGCTTTTGGACGGGCACTTTTTAGGAGGATTTGGATGATCAGGACAATGATGTTGAAGGCGGCGCTTATGGCCTTGCCGATGTTTGGGGCGGCGTTTGCGCAGGGGGTACCTGCGCTTGCAGGGACTTGGTTTGTTATGCGGGGGCAGGCAGTATACAACGGGTTTCCCGATGAAAAACTACAGCTGTCGGCAAACGGGACCGGGACGTTCGATGGCTCTCCGCTTAAATGGAAAGCGGAAAACGGCCGCATTACATTGACTTTACCCAACCATGAACGTGAATATGAGTATAAATACGCCGTATCGGGCGCAACGCTTATTCTTACAAGTGAAGACAACCGCAAAAATGTACAATATAGTAAAACTGCTAAACAGCAAGCCGCTTTCCTGAATAAAACTACTTTTGCCGCCGTGTCGGTTAATACAGGGAGTGAAAATAAAGAACCAAAGGCCGTTATAAGCGCAGATGGAGACAAACCCGTCGTTTATGTATCCGGACGTTACAACGACGAAAATAGTAATTCAAGAGCCTGTTATTGGAAAGACGGCATAAGAACCGATCTTCATCTGGCTGAGGAGAAAGAATCGGAAGCCAATGCAATCGCCGTAGCCGCGGGTTCTGTCTATGTCGCAGGTTCTTATGATGCGGTAAACGTTGGCGGCATTGCCGACAAGAGGGCCTGTTATTGGAAAGACGGCGTAAGAACCGATCTTCATCACGATGACCTTCTTCGCGAAAATATATTCTATGGTACCACTACATCTCAAACCAACGCGATTACCGTAGCGGGAAACACAGCCTATGTCGCAGGCTATTACTCCGGAAGTTACTTTGCTGCCTGTTACTGGAAAGCCGATGCAAAAGAGATTACAAGAACTATTCTTTATAAGCAACCCGATTCACCTAACCCGTATTTCCGCGGCTCTCCCTCCGAAGGCATGGGAATCGCAGTATTGGGAAACACGGTTTATACGTCGGGTTATCATACCGCTTCAAATTCGAGAATAATAGCCTGTTACTGGAAAGATGATAAAAGGACAAATCTTCCTACCACAAGCGTTGGCCACATCATGCCCAAAGCAGCCCGCGAAGATTACTATGCCGGTGGAATTGCCATATCGGGTAATTCGGTCTATATCTCAGGTCATTATGAGTATGACGCTTCCGGGAGTCGCAGTTTCCAAAACCAAGCCTGTTACTGGAAAGACGGAGTACAAACCTTGCTCGACGACGGAGATGACGCCAAAGTCCACGGAATCGCCGTGTCGGGAAATACGGTCTATACCGCAGGTTTTTATCGCGGTGGGGGTGCCTGTTACTGGGAAGGCACAACAAGAAAATATCTGGATGTTCCCCAAAACGCGGCCCATTCCGTCGCCAACGCAATCACCGTATTTGAAAATACTGTCTATATCGCAGGTTATTACGACCAAGGCGAGGGAGCCCAGAGTAAACGAATACCATGTTACTGGATAGACGGAAAAAGAATAGACCTCCCGGCTCCCGCCGGAACAAAAAAATACGGGGCTATGGCTATGGCTACCGGTATTGCCGTTAATGGAGGCAAAAAATGAAAAATCTTAATTTCGGTACGGGTGGCGCTGGTGGCGGATGCGCGTTGATTGGGTCGCGAAAAAATATCTATAACTGCGGTTAAGTTGTTGATATTGTAGAAATTATATTGTAATATCGTAAACTTGGGCGCCTCGCGGGGATGCTTTTTGACGGACACTTTTTGATTGGAGGGTTGTATGGATAAAAGAGCAGTAATTTTGGCTTTTGCCTTGATTATGACGGTTTTCGGCGGCGGGTATTTGTACGCGCAGGAGGACGACGACGATATCGCAGATTTGACAGAAGTGGGGGTGTATTACGAGCCAAGCGATGAGGAAATTGCCTCTATGCCGGCCGGGCAGCCGAACCCCCAAACCGTGGTTGGGCCGCTGCTGAAAACGAAATGGGGCATGGGCGAGCCGTACAAAAGCATGATGCCGGGGCGAAGCCGCAGCGGTTGTGTGGGAACTGCCATTGCGCAGATAATGTATTACCACAAGCACCCGGCGCGAGGCAGCGGGCAGAGCAAGCCATACACATCAAAAGGGGTAGATGTACCGTCTGTGAATTTTGATGAGGTTAAATTTGACTGGGATAATATGCTCACCACCTATACAAAAAAGAACCCCGGTACTGAAAAACAACGGGATGCCGTAGCCACGCTGTTTAAGTATATGGCAATAGGTATAGGAATGCACTTTGGCCCGGATGGTACCGGGGGCACTGTAACCGGCAGCCGTTGTAGAAAAGGGTTGATCACCTTCTTCGGTTATGATAAAAGCATCCAAACTCTTAGCCGCAGTTATTATACCGATGATGCGTGGAAAGCAATAATAAAGGCGCAGTTGGATGCCGGTTTGCCGGTATATTATTTTGGAAGAGATAAAATGAGTACGACTAATCACGCTTTTGTAATAGACGGGTACGATAATGCGGACAAATTTCATGTCAACTGGGGATGGAACGGTGCAGGAAACGGTTGGTATTCTCTTGACGCGCTGAGCCCTGGCAAAGCGGATTTCAGTTATGGGAGTGCGCTCAGCATCATTAAACCTGATCAAGGCGGTGTTGGCAGCAATGAAATGGCGTTAGTAGCTTTTACCGCGGGAAAACCCTCTGTAACTCAAAATGAGTTGTTTCAGGTTACCGCCAACATTATAAGTTTAGGTTTTTTCTCAGGCGGCCATGTTGGAACGGCGTTAGTAAACAGTAAAAATGAAATTGTAGAAATTATCGGCATGGACAGGTACGCCACGAGAAACTTCGGCGCGTTAGCTTCCGGCGTAAGGCGAAGCGCAACAATAAATTGCTATGTCCCCGAAGCCGTAAAGGCCGGGCAATACCGTTTAAGAATTGTTATTAAACCCCAAGGCGGGGACTGGAAGCTTGTTGAGTTATCCGAAATCAGAAACGGCGTTCCCAACGCTGTCGATTTAACTGTTACTCCGCATACGGGCGCAAATCCGGGCGGCGGTTACGGTTTATTATTGGAAAAATTTTCTGTTACCGATGATAAGATGCACGTATATCATGGCGAAAAATTTTCTGTTGACGTAAGGACAAGAAAGATTGGAGAGAAAGCATTTCCCGGCGGCCAGCTGGGGGTGGCGTTAGCGGATAGCAACGGCGATATCGTTGGCGTTATCAAAGAGATAAATTGGAATGCTTTAAACCCCGGAGCCTCATATCGCGGCCTAACAATTAAAAATTGTTCAGTACCAAATACTGTAACGCCGGGACAGTATAAATTAATGATAGTTACCAAAACCGCAGGCGGGGAATGGAGATTCGCCACGCTGTCTCGTAACGATACTCCGAACAGTATTGATTTTCAGGTGTTAGAACCGGGCGCACCTATCCCGCCCCCGTCCGCCCCTGCCGGCAAACCGGCTGAAAAAGAGGCCGCGCCTGTAGTTGCACCTGTCAATCAGCAAGCCGCATCCGAACCCGTTACCGGTACGGGCAATCTCACCGTAATCCCCAGCCCGGTAATACGCACTTCCTCGCGCACTGCAACTTTCTACTGGCATGGCAAGCGAGTATCCGCCACTGCGCTGCCGATATACGACTCTTCGGACAAGCTTGTTTCGGGTGTAGAGATAAATGACGGCGCTACATCCGGCGCGGATGGCGCCAAACGCCGCGTGGGTGTATGGGACTTGAAAGATTTAGACGGCCGCCCTGTTCCGGCGGGCCGCTACACGGTGCGCGGGGTATTGAAGGCACAGGATGATGGGGGAGCGGTACGGGTGGAATTTGCGGTGGACGTGCGGTAATTTTGGTGGAGCGTTTTGATGAGAGCCGTGCATCATATTATATTGTAATATCGTAAACTTGGGCGCCTCGCGGGGATGCTTTTGGACGGGCACTTTTTAGGAGGATCGGGATGATCAGGACAATGATATTGACTGCGGCGCTTATCGCGGCGTTGAGCGTTATGAGCGGGGCGTACGCGCAACGCGGTACGTTTAAAGACCCGCGGGATGGAAAAACGTACCGCACGGTGAAAATCGGCAATCTTACATGGATGGCGCAGGATCTGGACTACAGGCAGCCGCGATCCAAGGATAATTTGCGCTCCGGTAAAAATGATAATGACAATTACGGTCAATACAGCTGGTATTTAGCGAAGAGCGCCTGCCCTGAGGGGTGGCGTTTGCCCACCTCCAACGAGTTCTACATATTGATTGCGGAGGCCGGCGGGAGGGACTCCGCGGGTGCAAATCTTAAAGCGCGGACAGGCTGGAAGGTCTCCGCAATCGCCGGCAACGGCAACGACAAATTCGGTTTCTCTGCCCTGCCTAACTACAAAGCCTGGGGGGCAGGCAGTGCCGAATCCAGCCGCTTGTGGGGCGCTACGAATGATGCTCCGTATCTCCTGGAGATTCGTTCTACAGGTGGAACGAGTGTGGAGGGCGTCCGCGGAGCCAATAGCGGAGAATACTCGGTGCGGTGCATTTGCGCGGACGCGGAAGCGTCGTCCGCCGTGCCGGTAACGCCGCCCGCACCGAAAAACGAGACCGGTTCAAAGAAGTGGGTGGCCGGGCAAACGGCGCCTGCGCTTGTGGGGACGTGGTTTATTATGTCGGATCAGCGAACGTTCGACGGATTTCCAGACGAAAAGCTGCAGCTTTCTGCAAACGGGACAGGGATGTTTGACGGCTTCTCGCCGCTTAAATGGAAAGCGGAAAACGGCCGCATTTACATTAATTTACCCGACAATGAACTTGAATATGTGTGTAAATACACCGTATCGGGCGCTACGCTTATTCTTACACGAGAAGACAACGGCAGGAATTTACAATATAGTAAAACCGCTAAACAGAAGGCCGCGTTCCTGAATAAAACTACTTTCGCCGCCGTTTCGGTGAATACGGGAAGTGAAAATAACGCGCCAAATGCCGCTGTAACTGCGGACGGGGACAAAACGGCTGTTTACATATCAGGCGGTTACGCCGAAGGTAACGAATCAAAAGCCTGTTACTGGAGAAACGGCGTAAGAACCGACCTTCATGTGGCGGGGGAGCAGTCACACGCAAGCGCAATCGCCGTAGCCGCGGGCTCTGTATATCTCGCAGGATATTATCATTACGACACGACAGGCGACAACAAGATAGCCTGTTACTGGAAAGACGGCGTAAGAACCGACCTTCATCACGACGCGCTTATTCGCGAGGGGGAGTTCCTTTCTACCAACGTGGATTCTAAAGCCACCGCAATCACCGTATCGGGGAACACAACCTATATCGCAGGTCATTACGGCATCGGCATCGGTTATGACAGTCATATAACTGCCTGTTACTGGAAAGCCGATGCAAAAAACATTACAAGAACTATTCTGTACAAGGTGCCAATCGCCCATAGAAGCGAGGGCATCGTCTCCGACGGCTCTGTAGGTAACGGCTCTGAAGCTAACGCAATCGCCGTATTGGGAAACACGGTTTATACGATTGGCAATTATATAAACTATCGCCCTTCTATAAAACAAAAAGCCTGTTACTGGAAAGACGATAAAAAAACAGATCTTCCCGAAGGCCCCTGCCGTTACCATGCCCATAAAGCCGTCGTGTCGGGAAATTCGGTCTATATCTCAGGTTATTATGTGCTGGTTAATCCTGTTAGCAAGGAGTGCTCCGATGTGCAATACTGCTACTGGAAAGACGGAGTAAAAACCGTCTTGTTTGACAAAGACCCCCTTAAAACCGGAGAAAATCCCCTTGAAATCGCCGTATCGGGAAATACTGTCTATACCACAGGCCATTATCTTGCCGGAGATAAACAGAGAGCCTGTTACTGGGAAGGCGCAGCAAGAAAAGACCTGGATGTCCCCCAAAACGCGGGCAATTCCGGTGCCGGCCCAATCACCATAGTTGAAAACGCTGTTTATATCGCAGGTTATTACGAACAGGGCGAGGGAGCTCATAAAAAACAAATACCCTGTTACTGGATAAACGGAAAAAGAACGGACATCCCCGCCCCCGCCGGGGCAAAAAACTATTGGGCTACCGGTATTGCCGTTGGGGTATCCGGTAAAACCGCGCCTCAAGCTGCCGCCCAAACAGCGCCTTTGGCTCAGGGCGCGGCGGTTACGGCTGCCCCGCCAAATACTTTTACCGACCCCAGAGACGGTCAAACGTACCGTACCGTGAAAATGGGGAAGCTGACGTGGATGGCGCAGAACTTGAATTTCAAGCCGCAAACCGGTAATACCGGCTGTAACGACAATAATAATTCCAATTGCAACAAGTACGGCAGGCTATACGCTTGGGACGCGGCGATGGAGGCTTGCCCGGCAGGGTGGCGTTTGCCTACCCGTCAAGAGTGGAGCGATTTGGTTGGGCCGGTAGAATTTGCGGGTAACGCGCTTAAATCGAAGACAGGCTGGAGCACCAGCGGTAACGGCACCGATAAATTTGGCTTCTCCGCCCTGCCCGGCGGCTCAGGTTTCGGCTACAACAATGGCAAATTCACCCGATTTGTTTACGCCGGCAACGATGGCTATTGGTGGAGCGCCACGGAAAACGGGAGCTACCACGCGTGGTACCGCGACATGAACTACTCCCACGTCATCATGTACGAGGGGAATGACAGCAAGGGCAGAGGGTTGTCGGTGCGGTGCGTACAGTAATGTTTAATAGTGGAATCTATAAATTTTTGACAGGAGGGTTGTATGGATAAAAAAATAGTGATTTTCGCGTTTGCCCTGATTATGACGGTTTTCAGCGGCGTATATCTGTACGCGCAAGAGGATGACGGCGATGCCGCAGATTCGCCGGAAGCGGACGGCGCCGGCGTTGTAATCATACCCGACGACGACGAGCTCGCTTCGCTGCTGACCGAATCGCGGCATAGCGGTACTGTGGTTGGGCCGCTTTTGAAAACGAAGTGGGGGCAGGGCGTGCCTTACAGAAATATGCTGCCCGCGGGCCACCGCAGCTTCTGCAATTTGGTAGCCGCGTCGCAGATAATGAAGTACCACAGCCATCCGGCGCGCGGAAAGGGGCAAAGCGCGGCCTATACGATGAAAAATGGGGTAGAAGTGCCGCCCTTGAATTTTAACGTTGCGTATGATTGGGATAACATGCTCAATACCTACCGCCGCGACGGCAAAGGCAGCGACGAGCGGCAGCGCAACGCCGCGGCCACGCTGATATACCATGCCGGAGTAGGCCGGGGAAGGGATTTTATCACCGGCAACAGTAAAAATCCATGGCCTCTCGTATTAACTGCTTTTTTTGGATATGACAAAAGTATTCAGAATCATTACAGGGCATATTATGACGACGCGTCTTGGGAGGCAATGATAAGGGAGCAGTTAGACGCCGGCCTGCCGGTACTTTGCAATGGGCGAAATCAGACAACTAATCACTATTTTGTAATAGACGGGTACGACAATACCGGCAAATTCCATATCAACTTCGGATGGAGCGGCAAGCATGACGGATGGTACCCTCTTAACGCGGTCAGAGAATGGAACCGTAACCAGTACATCGTCACAAATATAAAGCCGGATAAAGGAGGGGTGCCGGCAGGTTATGAAATGGCGTTGTCGAAATTTACCGCCGGCAAAACGTCAGTGCCTCAGAATGAGCTGTTTACGGTTACAGCGGCGTTCAGAAACGTGAGCGCTTTGGATACTTTCCCCGGCGGTCAGGCGGGTGTGGCATTAGTGGACGCTAACGGCAAAATAGCTGAAGTTATCGGCCGCAGAAATACCCCGGTGCGCCGTCCCGGCGGGGTGACAAGCTCGTACGGCATAAATTGTTTTGTAACCGAAGCCGTAAGGCCGGGGCAATACCGGGTGGTGGCCGTAATTAGGCCAACGGGCGGTGAATGGAAAGTTATTACGAAATCCGCGGTAGGCAACGGCGTTCCCAACGCTATTAATATCACAATTACAGCCGGGGAAGCTATGGGCGGCGGTTACGGATTGACGTTAGAGAATTTTTCATCTGAAAAAAACGCGGTACATCCAAATGACCGGTTTACCGTTACGGTAAAGCCAAGAAACCTCGGCGCGGACGCGTTTGGCGGTCAGGCAGGCGCTGCGTTAGTTGATAATAACGGCAATATCGCGGCGGTTCTCGGTACCAAAAATATCAGTATTCGCTCCGGGAACCAACTTACCGCTGCATTTAATTGCACAGTTCCAAATACCGCAGTTCCAGGACAGTATAAATTGAGAATTGTGGTTAAGCCCAAAAACGCGGAGCAATGGAAAATCGCGACACTATCAATGCCTGATGTCCCCAACAGCATTGACTTTTTGGTAGCAGAACCGGGCGCGCCCATTCCGCCCCCGTCCGCCCCTGTCGGCAAACCGGTTGAGAAAGAGGCCGCGCCTGTAGTTGCACCTGTCAATCAGCAAGCCGCGCCTGAACCTGTTACCGGTATGGGCAATCTCTCCGTAATCCCCAGCCCGGTAATACGCACATCATCACGTACCGCGACTTTTTACTGGCAGGGCAAGCGCGTATCCGCCACCGCCCTGCCGGTATACGATTCGTCTGATAAGCTTGTTTCTGGAGTAGAGATAAATGACGGCGCTGCATCCGGCAGCGAGGGCGCCAAACGCCGCGTGGGTGTATGGGACTTGAAAGATTTAGACGGCCGCCCAGTCCCGGCGGGCCGCTACACGGTGCGCGGGGTATTGAAGACGCCGGACGGTGAGCCGGTGCGGGTGGAGTTAAAGATTGACGTACGGTGAGAGGGGAATGCTGCCATCGGCTCCACATATTAATATAAGTACCGCCCCTGAAATCCTGCACCGGTGCGATACGCTGGCGTAGTACGAGATGTTCGTGGAGAGTTCGAGCAAGGGTACGAAAATGAGTTGGCGCAGGGGTACAAAAAGTCCCTGAGCAGGTAGGAAAAAGGCCATGTGCGCAAGCAAGCCGTAAAGCTCGCGACCGCCGAGTGCCTGAAACGGGGCATTTTGACAGATTTTTTAAACATTCACGCAAAGGAGATTGTATATATGATGACCGGCCCGATAACCGTGGAAGATATGAAAGAATGCTGGCAGGAGGAGGCTTGGGAAGAGGCCTTGGCCAAAGGCAAGGCCGAAGGCATGGAGAAAGGTAAGGCCGAGGGCATGGCCGAGATCCTCGCCATGATCGACCGAGGCGTACCACCGGACGAAATCAGGAAAATGATCGCCAATGCCACCAAACACTAACACCTTACGGGCGGCCACGCAGGGTCGCCCGTACGCTGTGCTGCCGTTTCGTAGGGGTGCTGCGCGTGAAAATGGGGATGGGCGGGATTGAGGTGATTGGGAAGATTAAGGGCGTGACGGCATAATAGCGCCGCCTCGCCAGCCAAAGCGCCGTAGCCGAGGACCTCCCGCAGTCCCCGGAACAACCATTGCCCGGTATCACACAACCACCGGTACCACCGGGAACACAGATGCCCCACCGCAACCCGGACGGCAAAGACGCCTGCCGCCTCGGGGCGAGCCTCAAGGATTTGGGCGGAAAGGGGATCGCGTTTTTCAAAAGGGGGATGGGCGGGATTGAGGTGATTGGGAAAATTAAGGGCGTGACCAGACAATCGCACCGGCACAGATGGCGCACCCGAACCACCCGACTACCGTACCCGAGGACACCTGCACCAGTCGGAACAGACATTGCCGGTATCATATAAAAATGGTATTGTAGGGACGACCGCCCGCAACTTGCGGGGTTGCGATATCCCGCCTGCAAAAAAAATAATTTTTCATTTTGATTCTAACACCGTATCATATTATATTTATTACCGTACAGTAACTCTATCATTCACGATCTAAAAACGCCTCTAATCGTGAATTTCCCGGCAGGTTGGCTATAATCAAATATACTAGATATATATAGGAAATTAAGTTATGAACAAGAAAAAACAAGAACATACTCCGATAAATGACGCGCAGATTGATGAAAAAATACTGTTTGAGCGTGTATCCGCAATAATAGAGAACCGGAAATATCGCGCGACAGTTTACGCCAACAGCGAAGTGACACTTATGTTCTGGGAAATCGGCCATTACGTCAATTCAGTAATGCTTGAATCAAAGCGCGCGGCCTACGGAAAGCAAATTGTGGCGACACTGTCGCCACAATTGAGCTGGTCTCATATCATCGAACTCTTACCGCTGGAAACGACGGCCGCCAAACTTTTTTACGCAAAAGACGCCATAGACAGACGCCTCGGCGTTCGTGAGCTTCGCAAGCAAATCTCACGCAAAGCATACGAACGGCAGGAAATAGCCAATTCTCACCTGCCGGCAGATTCCACCGTTCCATTCAATGTCTTCAAGGATCCATATTTGTTGGATATCTTCGGTTTAAAAGAAAATTTTCTTGAAGCTGATTTAGAAAAAGCCATACTGACAGAACTCGAGAAATTTATTCTGGAATTCGGACACGGCTTTACTTTCGTGGAGCGCCAAAAGCGTATAACAATGGACGGTGATGACTACACGCTTGACCTACTCTTCTTTCACCGTATCCTAAAACGACTTGTGGCCATAGAACTGAAAATTGGAAAATTCGTCCCACAGTACAAGGGGCAAATGGAATTTTACCTAAGATGGTTAAACAAATACGAACGGCAAACTGGTGAAAATGAACCTATAGGGTTAATCCTGTGCACCAAAGCCAGCAGAAACCAAATAGAGCTTATGGAATTGGATAAATCAGGAATCGCCGTCGCGGAGTATTGGACAGATTTGCCGCCAAAAGCAGTGTTTGAGCAAAAAATCAAGAAAATCCTCGACGAAGCCCAAGAACGGCTCGAACGCCGTAAATCGCTTCGTGGCACTGAAATACACAAACAGATAAATCATTTCTATGAACCAAAGGATCAATAGAGACCGACACCTCCGCCGGTCGCCCACCAACGTACGGATTGCGGTGTGCCGCCGGTGATGGCACTGGAAATTTGGGATAATTGAGACTCGTACCGCCACCACAGCCCCACCGCATCCCGGACGGCAAAGATGCCTGCCGCCTCGGGGCGAGACTCAAGGATTTGGGCGGAAAGGGGTTCGCGTTTTTCAAAAGGGGGATGGGCGGGATTGAGGTGATTGGGGAAATTAAGGGCGTGACGGCATAACTTGTGCGTTGCGTTTTAAAAATAATATGGGATAATGTTTTGTCGCCTCACTGAGCCATCGCCATCCCGTGGTACGGGGGAAAAGAGGCGGCTTGCTGTGCCTGCAGGAGCATGCAATCCATGTATTCACATCTCGGCCGCAGAAGCATCAGTCTCAATAAGATTACTCGCCGCCCGGCATGAAAGGAGTTCGCTTCTACGGTACGCGGGTAAGTCAAAAGATTAAAAAATAAATAGCTTGTGCTTTGCACAAATATTATATTATTGATACCGCGCGGACGATTGCGGTCATTTTGTGGTTGTTTTTTGGATTTACTCTCTTGGTTTAAAACGGGGCTACGGCTCCGGCTGCCTGAAAAACGGCGGCGAATCTCTCGGTTAACATTCCAGAAGTACCAGTTGTAACGCCATTAAAGGCCATTCCTACCGTATTGTCGTGATATTTCCGGCATTGCGGGTAACCATAAACTTTTTTTGGAAAGGACATTTTGCTATGTCTGACGAAACCAACAATCCCGACGACGACGGCCCCGGCGCCAACCGCGAGTTCAAGGACGGCATGTTCCGCGCCATCTTCAAAGAGCCCGCGGAGTTCCGCCGCGTCGCCAACTATCTCCTGAAGACCGACTTCGGCCCGGATACGCCAATGGAGGAGGTCACGCTCTCTAGCCCGCTCTACATGGGCCCCAAGAACGATGTGTCGTTCCTCGTAGACGACCGCCTCATCGTCTTCACCGAGCACCAGTCTACGGTCAGCCCCAACATCCCGCTGAGGTTCCTTATCTACGTGGCCGACACGTACAAAGCCCGTTTCAGCGTGAAAGACCTCCACGGGGGGCGCCGGCTGACAATCCCGCGCCCGTACTTTTTTGTGTTCTACAACGGTAAGAGAAAGATGCCCCCGGTGGATACAATCTGCCTCTCCGACATGTTTAAGGACTGGCCCGGCCAAAAAAATCCGCATTTTTCGCTTGACTTGGAGATTACCGTATACAATATTAATATAAGTACCGCCCCGGAAATCCTGCACAATTGCAATACGCTTGCGCAGTACGAGATGTTCGTGGAACTCGAGCAGGGGTACGAGAATGAGCTGGCGCAGGGGTACGAAAAGCCCCTGAGCAGGCGGGAAAAAGGCCTCGTGCGCAAGCAAGCCGTAAATCTTGCGACCGCCGAGTGCCTGAAACGGAGCATTTTGACAGATTTTTTAAACATTCACGCTAAGGAGATTGTATATATGATGACCGGCCCTATAACCGTGGAAGATATGAAAGAATACTGGCAGCAAGAGGCCAGGGAGGAGGCTTGGGAAGAGGCCTTGGCCAAAGGTAAGGCCGAAGGCATGGAGAAAGGTAAGGCCGAGGGCATGGCCGAGATCCTCGCCATGATCGACAGGGGCGTACCACCGGACGAAATCAGGAAAATGATCGCCAATGCCACCAAACACTAACACCTTACGGGCGGCCACGCAGGGTCGCCCGTACGCTGTGCTGCCGTTTCGTAGGGGCGCTGCGCGTGAAAATGGGGATGGGCGGGATCGAGGTGATGGGGGAAATTAAGGGCGTGACGGCATAATAGCGGCGGACTTACTACTCCCCGTTTGCGTATCGCCTGCAGGAATCGCTATGCCGGAGATGCAGGGGCGGGTTGTGGCGACCCAGATGGTACACCACAATCCGCCCGTCAAGGTGCAATATCTGACGAGAGTAACATAGATAACCGACCAATCTCAATACTCATGTAACTTTTGATAATTCAGAATCTGACATCGTTGAGATTTTCTCTTCTACAATACTGTCGTCTAAATATGATATTATAGCTTCCGAAGCATGTTGCATACCCGTGCGCCCCCCTCTGCGCAGAGCAATCGTTAATAAATCCTTGATGATTACACTTTCTGATGTTTGTTTGGGCTGAATAACCATCATTTGCCCATTCGCAGTCTCTTCAATCCAATTTGCATCGTAATTGGCCGTTCCCTCAACATGCTCAGTCCAATTTGTCCCGTCTTCTGCTAATTCGGTGATGTATTTTTTAAAAGTTGGTTCAAGCACTCCATCATTTGCCGATTTAATTACCTCTATGGCATCAAGCCCATACATAGACAATATATCTATACTATTTTTCATAATGACTTTTACACCCATCATTATACCGTAACGTAAACAGAATTTAAAACTTCTACGCGTAGCTTCTTCCATACGCTTGTTTGAAATCATCGAACTCGCCTCAATAATAGTCATATACGCTGTTTCATAATATTCATCCCAATCCATCCCGGTTCTGCTAAGCAACCGTTTAAGACGCTTCGGATCGTTATTATTCATATTATCCTCCATTTTGGTTAAGTGAAGATTCGCAAATAGCAATTTGCTAAGTTACAATAAACATTCATTCTACTTACTCATATTGCAATTACTCCGACTTATACATATACAACTTAGAAGCATCAAGAATAAGCTCTTTAGGATAATCTTTTCGAACCATTGACGCTACTATTTCCACAAAATCCTCAAGCCTTCTAGATTTGGCAATCTCTCCATCGCCCCACTCTTCACTCAAAAGTTTGACAATTTCGTCAGTCTCGTAACCATTACGCCCCATAGAGATTACCTTGTTTTGGAACATCTCAATTTCTTCGTCCATATCCATAACAAAATTCCTTTCAATAGAAAATTCATAGTACGCTAATCATTTATAATGCTTACCACCCAACTACCAGTACCACCACACTAAAGTTAAATATCAACCCCAAACCACCATACCCCCTTTCTCATGGTTAAATGGCAAAATCAACCACCCTCACCCACCGGATACGCTACCAACAGGGGGTTCCGAACACTCTTTTCAACCGCTCTTGAGGAGAAGATAATGCAGTGCCCTGCCGGAAATGAGTTCATTTCGGGTTGGAGGGCGCCGCTGGCGGTGCTTAGGATTTTGAAGATTCTTATCTGCATATTATTATACCTTTTAAAGATTGACCACCTTTATTCCGTGTTTCATTTTTAGGTAGCGAATATCCTTAATAATGCAACTAACACCAATACAATACAGCAAAATGCCACTATACAATTATATTTTACTGGATTTATATCAGTAGAACTAAGCAATAACGGAATACAGCTAAATAGGGCAATAATAGCATATAATGGTATCCAAAACTGATTGGCACCTGATGATGTATTTATTTGATAAGTCATCCCCCAAATAGCATTGCCTATAAACGCAGTAGGAAACTCTTGCATAAATGCAGATCTCTTTTCTTCAATAAGCTCATGCATGTTATTAGCGCTTGGTTTCTCTACCGTATGCATACAACTGCTAAATAATGGAATAAATACGGGCAGAGCAAGTCCAATTAGTATGTCTATTATCCACATTAATTCATCAATTCTCATAAATACCCCTTGTTAGAAAATTCCTCTCGCATATCCCGCATTATCCTGTTCCATGTTGTTATTGCTGGAAGCAGTTGAAAATTTGTATAATTAGGGATTTCAAAAGGCAAATAATAATTGTATAACTGCTCATTATGATCTATTTTAACTTCGATTCTATGCAACAACCCCATATCATACAGTTTTAACACACCACTTTCCCTGTCCATTCCCTTTTTAAGAAAATACATTACCGGCAATTTTCCGAAGCCACCTGTATGTTCAATCAATGATTTGTGGATACAAGCCGTTTTAAAACGGTCAATAATAAATTTTTCAAAAGAATCGTCCATGCCAAACGTATATTGTAGCTGAATTCTACAAACAACAAATGAACGGAATAGGTTAACAATAATTGATGGGTATGGCTCTGGCAAAATTGCTTTCATCAATTCATGTAATTTTGAATTCGAATCATATTTTTGGAACAATTCGTCCATTTTTTTGATTTCCATAGACTCACCCTCTGTTTTATCAACACGAATAAGAACAATATTATCATTTCTATTCATTTCAAGGCGATGTGACATACCGTTCTCTTGCCCTATAAACGATACTGTATATTCCATTTTTACGTCCTTTTTCTTATAATAAAGTTTAACCTCACAAATAACCAATATTATCCGCCTTACGGCAGACAATTACAAAACTAAAACATCAAAAATCAACCACCAACCGCTAGCACACAATTTCCACCGCCTTTCCGTAGCCCAAAAGTTCAAGATTTAGTTACCGCCGTGCGGCGACAATATTAAAAAATAAAATCAATCATCCTTAACACAACGCACAGAGAAACCGGCCGTCTTGCGGGTGTCGGACTCGAGCACATTGTCGTTGCCGGTGTACATGGACCGATAGTAGGCGTAGGTGGCCGAGTAATTCGCGGGTACCGTGGCGCTCCACCACCAGCCGCTCGTGCCGGCGTTGTTGACGTCGCTGCCGCCCGGCAGGGCCGAAAAGCCATAGTCGTCCGTACCGTTCCAATCCGGTTCACGTGCTTTAAGCTTCTTACCCGCTTCATCACCACCTGCTGCCGTAACCAAATTATTCCACTCCGTACGTGTAGGCAAATGCCATCCAGACGGACAAACTGTCCTTGCGGTTTCCCAATCATACAACCTGCCATATATGGCACAAGTGT
>Ga0209755_10002570_pt1 | contig 24666 bp, 14 predicted proteins | sample TergutCo191P1_FD_187301 | JGI IMG/M metagenome (GOLD analysis project Ga0209755, IMG submission 187301) | Cornitermes sp. P1 segment gut microbial communities from Petit-Saut dam, French Guiana - Co191P1 (SPAdes) (version 2) | ecosystem: Host-associated > Arthropoda: Insects > Digestive system...
AAAGTATTGCTTGCCTTCACGTTTTCCGTTTTTTACGATATGGGTTGATTGACAGCGTTTGCATTTCATGATAAATCACCTCTTTGGTTATTATATCATGAAATCATAGGTGATGCAATGCTCTCATACAAATTTTTTCAAAATATTTTTTGGGAAACTCAATCCATCTCCATTAGGACGATTCCAATAGGACTACCACCTCGACATTGGCGGTTTTTGGGAAAAGGTCGTGGAGGCGGATTTTTTTGATGGTGTAGTTGGCCTCTTTTAGGATGGCTAGGTCGGTGGCTAGGGAGGTGGCTTTGCAGGAGATGTAGATTATGCGGGGGGCGGCGAAGCTGGCGATGTGGGCCAGGGCTTTTGGGTGGATGCCCTCGCGGGGCGGGTCTAGGATTAGCATATCCGGCGGGGGGAGGTCGGTGATGGCGCGGCGGACGTCGCCCTCGATGAATTGGCAGTTTGTCAAATTGTTGGCGAGGGCGTTTTCCCGCGCTGCTTGGACGGCCTCGCCTATTAGCTCGATTCCGATTACATTTTTTGCATTTTTTGCCATTATTTGGGCGATTGTGCCACAGCCGCAGTATAGGTCGTAAATGGTTTGGCCGCTGATATCGCCAGCGAAATCGCGGACGGTTTCGTATAGGATTTCCGCCCCCGCCGAATTGGTTTGGAAAAAGGAAAAGGGGGATATTTTGAATTGTAGGTCTAATAGATTTTCTAATATGTAATCGCGGCCAAATAGCAATTTGGTATTTTGTGGTAATACTACATCTGCTATCGAATCGTTTTGTGTATGGATAATTCCGGCGATTTGTCCGGCTAGGCCGTCTAGGGTTGTTAAAGAATGGGCATAATCTGTGTAATCGCCGCCGGGGGTTGTTACCAGATTTACTAATATTTCGCCGGTAAAATGAGTACGGCGAACCACCAAATGCCGCAATACGCCGGTTTGTTTATTGCGATGGTGAAAAGCCAGCCCAGCATTGGCAAAATACCGGCGCGTATGCGCGACAATCTGCCCAAAATCAGCATGGCAAAGCAGACAATCATCCCCATTGCAAACCTCATAAAAACTGCCGCGCCGCCGCATGCCCAGCCGCAGCTCGCCGCCGGGCGCGCCATCATCCCCAAAAGAAAACTCCATTTTGTTGCGATAGCGGGTATCGGCCGGGGCGGCGATGGCGGGCAGCCAGGCATCATCCGGCACCAAGCCCGCCAAAAGCCGCCGCACCATGCCCGCCTTGATTTCTAGCTCTTTTGCGTAACCCAGATTCAAAAAAGCGCAGCCGCCGCAAATGCCGAAAACATCACAATCCGGCTGGATTTCATAATCCGCCGGCTTTATGATTTCCAGCACCCGCCCCTTTGCCCGCTTGCCGCGCCGTTTCGCGCTAATTCGCAATAGCTGGCCGGGCAGGGCATTTTTCACCGCTATCCGCACATCCCCCGCCATGCCGATTCCGATATTAGGAAATATTATATCAGATATTAGAACTTCAAAAGATTTTTCCATATGCACACCCCCAAAATTATTATACAATAAAGGGGCATGTTTTTCAAGCTAAACATAATTGGTTTGCAGCTGGCTTTTGTAATTGCGGATGGTGCGGCAGATATTTCGGATGCGGTCCCATTCCTCCCATGAATCAGCGGATAGAATCGTATAAATAAATTTCAGCTTTGATTTATTTAGATAGTCCAGCTCGATTTGGGCTAGGCTGGGGCTGGCATCCTCGGCGGCGCGGAGCAAATCCCCCAGATTTTCCTCGGTGATAATCATGGGGATAAAGGGGGTTAGGGTTTCCATCAGCTCGTGGGTATTTGCGGCGACGCCGGGGCTGAGGGTTTTCATATACCAGAAAAATCCATCTATGTTTATAAATACCAAATTTTCTTGGGCATTTTCTTTGTAATAATCCAGCGAGCTGCGCAAATCCTCTAAAAAACAGCACAGGCTTCTGTCTGAAATTAATCGCAAAATAATCACCTCTGGAAACTATTTTGCGCATAACAAAAAAATTTAACCCTGAAAATTTTGTGAAGTTATGAAACTTTTTGTTGTAAAAAGCGTTATTAAAATAGGAAGAAACTTTTTGGGAGGGCGACTATGCGAGGACAAGGAATGTATGAACGGCGGCGCAGGCGGCATTTGCTCAGATTATTTTTGGGCACACTTTGCGGGCTTTTGGTAATTTTTGCCATAGGCGGCGGGGTGTATTGGTGGTTTATTCGGGATAATCCAGAGAATTATTCTGTTGGCGAGCAAAATCCGCCGCAGATGGTTGATACCGCGCCAAACCATGCCACGCCCGCGCCAAATCCAAATATTGCCACGCCCATCGAAACCACCCCTCAGCCAACCACCCCCGCGCCCACGATTCCGCCATTTCGTGCGGATTTTACGCTGGGGATAGACGATGTGCCATGGTATTTGGTTTTGGTGAATCGCTATAATTTTTTGCCGGAGGATTTTGATATCGCGCTGGATTATGTGGGGCAGGGTTTTCGTTTTGATGCGCGGGCGGCGCAGCCTTTGCGGGATATGATGCAGGCGGCGCGGGATGCGGGCTATTCGCCGATTTTCGCATCCACATTTCGCGCGATGAGCCTCCAGCGCACCCTTTTTGACAATCAGGTTAATCGAAATATTAACAATGGCATGACCCCGGAGGATGCCTTTGAGGCGGCGCGGCGCGTTGTGGCATACCCGGGCAGCAGCGAGCATAATCTGGGGCTGGCAATCGATGTGGTTTCCATTCATTACCAAAACCTAACCCCCGCCCAAGGCCAAACCCCGGAAGGGCGCTGGTTCGCCCAAAACGCCCACAGATTCGGCTTTATCCTGCGCTATCCCTATCACAAACAGGATATCACAAATATCATTTACGAGCCTTGGCATTTCAGATATGTCGGCATCCCCAGCGCGACCGCTATGTTTTATAATGATTTGGTGCTAGAGGAATATTTGTGGGAGCGCATTCACAGAATCGAGGATTAAAATAAGATTGCGGGACGACGTAGGGGCGGCCATTGGCCGCTCGATATCCACATGCGATATACTATCGCAAATTTGCAAAAGGCGGCCATTGGCCGCCCCTGCGTGGTGCAGGAAAATTTAGGAGGAACATCAGATGGTTATTGATTTAACAATACATAATGATGGCGTTACTGTGAAGGAAATTTGTGATAAAATTTTGGCGGAGATGTTTTGATGGAATTTTCGCAAGAGGAAAAATATATTTTGTGGCTGATGGATTGCTGCAATAATAGTCCGGGGGCGGTCTGGCGGCTGTTGGAGCGGTATTCGCCCGAGGGGATTTTTCGTAATGCCAAAAGATTCCGGGCGGATGGCCGGGCGGCGGATTTTTTTGCGCGGATGGCCGCAAATGCTGGCGGGGACTGTGTTGAGGCGGTGGCCGCTCGGGTTTGTGAGGGTTTTGCCAAATGTAATGATGTGAAATTTTTTGCATATAATAATCCTGCGTATCCGGCGCGGCTTTTTGAAATCGAAAATCGGCCGCTGGGGCTTTTTGTGCGGGGGGCATTGCCCGCCGAGGATGCGCCATGCGCCGCCATTATCGGCTCGCGGCGCGCTAGCAATTATGGCAAAAAGGCGGCCGCCGATATGGCGCAAGGGCTGGCGGCCGTTGGGATTGGTGTGATTAGCGGGCTGGCGCGGGGCATTGATACCCGCGCCCATGAGGGCGCATTGGCCAAAAATGGCTATACTGCCGCGGTTTTGGCATGCTCGGTCGATATTTGCTATCCGCCGGAGAATTGGCGGTTGGTTGACAATATTTTGGCAAGCGGCGGCGCGCTTATTTCCGAGCATTTCCCAAAAACCGCCCCCCTGCCCCCCTATTTCCCCGCGCGAAACCGCATTATATCCGGGCTGGGCGATATTTTGCTGGTGATAGAGGCCGCCAAAAAATCCGGCACAAACCATACCGTCACCCATGCGATAAATCAGGGGCGCGAGGTTTTTGCCCTGCCCGGCAGCATTTATTCCCCGGCGAGCGCGGGCACAAATGATATGCTAAAATCCGGCGCGCATATGCTCACCCACCCAAATGACGCCATTTATGCCCTATATCGCCAGCAGAAATTTGCCAAATTTTTCCAAAATACCGCGCCTGTAACCAAATTGAAAGAATTTTATGAAAATGATATTGAAAAAACACTTGCGCATGACCAAAAGATAGTGTATGCTAATATAAATCATGAAGGCGTGGCGGCGGATTTTATTGCGCGGGCCACCGAAATGGAAATGGGGAAACTGCTGCAAACCCTCACCGCGCTAGAGCTAGGCGGCCATATCAAAAAATTGCCCGGGCAGAAATATGCCCTGATATAAGGAGAGCTAATTGTGACAAAAACGACTAAAAAGAAAGCTAATACAGAAAAAAATCTGGTGATTGTGGAATCGCCGGCAAAGGCTAAAACCCTGAAAAAATTTTTGGGCAGCAATTATGTGATTTCTGCCAGCATGGGGCATGTGCGGGATTTGCCAAAATCCGATTTGGGCATTGCTATCGATGATGATTTCGAGCCGCGATATATCACCATTCGCGGCAAAGGCGAGCTTTTGGCGAAGCTGCGCAAAGAGGCAAAGGCGGCGAAAAAAGTCTATCTCGCCACCGACCCGGATCGTGAGGGCGAGGCGATTAGCTGGCATTTGATTCACGCGCTGAAAATCGACCCGGCCAAAACGGCTCGTATTACTTTTAACGAAATCACAAAAACCGCTGTGCAAAAATCTATCAAAGAGGCGCGGGATGTTGATATGCGGCTGGTGGATGCGCAGCAGGCGCGGCGCGCGCTGGATCGCGTTGTGGGCTATAAAATCAGCCCGCTGCTTTGGCGAAAGGTGAAAAAGGGGCTATCCGCCGGACGGGTGCAGTCCGTGGCTTTGCGCATTATTTGCGACCGCGAGGATGAAATCGAAAATTTTACCCCGGAGGAATATTGGAGCATTGATGCATTGTTAAAAAATAAGCAGAAAAAACAGTTGACTGCGAAATATTATGGGGGCGAGAAGGATAAAAAACAGCGCAAACTCACTTGTCAGGCGGATGCGCAGGCGGTTTTGGATGGGGTGAGCGGCGGCAAATTTATTGTGGATGATGTGAAAAAGGGCCAGCGGCAAAAGCGGCCCAGCCCGCCTTTTACCACTAGCACCCTGCAGCAGGAGGCCAGCCGCGAGCTGGGCTTTGCTACGCGCAAAACTATGATGGTCGCGCAGCAGCTTTATGAGGGCGTGGATATCGCCGGGCACGGCACGATTGGCTTGGTTTCCTATATCCGCACCGATTCTACCCGGATTTCCGACGAGGCCTTTGCCGAGGCAAAGGAATATATTACCAGCAATTTTGGCGAAAATTTTGCCGAGAAAACAAAGCCCCAGCCCCGAGCGGCGCGGCGTACACAGGATGCCCATGAGGCGATTCGCCCGACATTGTTAAATCTTTTGCCGGATGCGATTCGCGGCTCTTTGAGCAATGACCAGTTTAAACTATACCGACTGATTTGGAAGCGTTTTCTGGCCAGCAATATGACCCCGGCCATCTACAATACCGTATCTGTGCGGATTGGCTGCAATGGGCATATTTTTACTGTCGCCGGGTCGACGATTGCCTTTGAGGGGTATTTGAAGGTGCTTCGTGATGAAATAGACAAAGATGATATTATGCCAGAGCTGGCTGCGGGCGATGTTTTGGATTTGGTGAAAATCACGCCAAATCAGCATTTCACCCAGCCGCCGCCGCGGTATAATGAGGCCACGCTGGTGAAAACGCTGGAGGAAAACGGCGTAGGCCGCCCCTCGACCTATGCCCCCACCATTTCGACTATTACCGCCCGCGGGTATGTTTCCAAGGAGGCAAAGGTGCTTTACCCGACCGAGCTGGGCGAGGTGGTTAATGGCATTATGAAGGAGAATTTTTTGGATATTGTGGATGTGGAATTTACTGCCAATATGGAGCAGGAGCTGGATAGGGTCGAGGATGGCGAGGTGCAATGGAAGGATATTTTGCGCAATTTTTACAAGCCTTTTGATGCGAAAATCCAGCTGGCGGAGGAGGCTATTGGCCAAATAGAGGTGCGGGATGAGGAAACGGATATCGTTTGCGAAAACTGCGGCCGCAATTTGGTGATAAAATTTGGCAGGCATGGCAAATTTTTGGCATGTCCGGGCTTCCCGGAATGCCGCAATGCAAAGCCCTTTTTCGAGGACGCGGGCGTGCCCTGCCCCCAATGCCAGGGCCGCGTGATGGTCAAAAAAAGCAAAAAAGGCCGCACATTCTACGGCTGCGAACACAGCCCCACCTGCGATTTCATTTCCTGGAACCGCCCCACCGGCGAGCTATGCCCCATCTGCCAATCCCCCCTAATCGAAAAAGGCAGCCGCACCAAAAAAGCCGCCTGCTCCAACACCAAAGGCTGCGCCTTCCACAAAGACCTGCCAGACGAAGAAAAAATCGCATAACAATACAGACCACGCAGGGCGGCCATTAGGCCGCCCTTACGAGTTGTGCGAGCGATATTTTCGCATATGGCTGTCTATGTTTTGGGAGTGGTGGAAAATGCGGTGAATTACTATTAGCTTGCGGCTTTTGTCTATGCTGTAGAAAAGCAGGTAGTCGCCCAAGACCATTTTGCGAAAGAAGGAATCTCGTTCGTATGCCGGGTGCATCATGGGCAATTCGGCTATTGCCGACACCTTTTTGTCTAGTGCCTTGGCAAATCGATTGGCCGCCGTGGCGCTATGCTTGCTTAGGTAATCCTCAATCCCAAAGATATCGGAAATGGCGCGCGGGAGATAGGATATATTATACATGATTGCGCGCTTGCTGGCGTTGTCTTAGTTTTGCCATAACCTCATTATGCGGCACTAGTTCGACATTGGGGTTATCCAGCAGGGCTTTGGATTTTTGTAGCTCGCTGTAGATATGTTCGCTGTGTGCGGGTTGCTGGTGTTTGGCAAAAGCGTCTGGGTTGCTTTGGGTTTTTATCATTGAATACACCCCTTTCATTCATTATTGTATCATAATATGTATGCGAAATGCAAGGGTTTAGCCTAGGGTTTAGTCTAGGGTTTAGTCTAGGATTTTGCGGAGGGTTTTTAGGGATTCGGCGGCGGTGGCGAAGTCGAAGTCTTCGATTTGGCGGGCTAGGATGGCGGCCTGGGGGATGGCGGATAGGGCGGGGAGGGATTCTTGGGCTTTGAAATTGCGCTGGTCTATTAGGGGGGCTAGGTCGGTTAGTAGGGTTTGTAGGTTTTGTAGGGCTTGGGGGTCGGGGTTGGTTGGGGCTTGGTGGGTGTGGGTTGCGGTTTGGGCTGGGGTTTGGGATTTGGTTATTTCGGCTAGGGTGGTTGATAGCTCTTTTTCTAGGGTGGCGATTTGGGCGGGGGTTGGGGGGTGTCCGTCGCGCAGGGGGTTTTCTGCGGCTTGGGCGGCGGCGGTTAGGGCGTTTGCGCCTATTAGGGCGGCCGCGCTTTTTATGGTGTGGGCTAGGCGGTGGGCGGTTTTTAGGTCGTTGTTGGCTAGGGCTTGGGCGAAATCGCGGTAGGTGGTTTTGTTGCTTTTGGCAAAGCGGTCGCGCAGGGTGTTTGCCATGTCTGCGCTGGTTAGGTATTCGTTTATGCCCTTTCGCGGCTGGGTGTTGGTCCGCGCGGCGGATACTACCTCCGCCGGGTGTCTGTCCCGCACATAGCGGTTTAGGATTTCGTTTAGCCGCTCGGTTGGGATTGGTTTTGATATAAAATCATCAAAGCCCGCCGCGATAAATTCCTCATCTAGGCCTACTAGCGCGTTTGCCGTTAGGACGACTATTGGATGGTCGTAGCCATGGTCGCGCATAATGCGCATAGCATCGATTCCGTTTAGCCCCGGCATTAAATTGTCCATAAAAATAATATCGTAAACCTCGCCTGATTTTATTTTATCAATCGCATCATGCGCGTTTTCGCAAATGTCTATTTGCAAAGAATAAAATTCCAAAAGGCCGCGGGCGACGAAAAGATTTGCCTCCATATCATCGACCAAAAGCACCCGCCCATAGGGCATCGGCTCGGGCACAAACTGGGTCATTTTTATCGAATCCCAGGATTTGGCATCAAAATCCTTTAGGCTTTTGGCGGTTTCGCCCAGCACATCCGCGCCCCGGGTTTCCTGCGGAATGCAAACCCGAACAGTCGTACCCCGGCCAACCTCGCTATCAAAGCGAATCGTGCCATTCATCATATTTACCAAACTATAGACAATCGACACACCCAAACCTGTGCCGCCAACAATCCTCTCTTCGTGCTCATGAAAACGGATGAATTCGTCGGTTTTTAGGGCTTCTAGCTGTTCCGGGGTCATGCCCAGACCGGTGTCGGTGATGGTAATAATCAGCTCGATACCATCGCCCGGCTTATTTTCAAAATCCAAAGCCAGCGTAACCGAGCCGGCATCCGTATATTTTAGCGCGTTTGAAACGAGATTGTAAATAATTTGGCGAATACGCAGCGGGTCGCCAAAAAGCCGCGCCGGCATATTTTCATTGATATCAAAATTGATGGAAATATTGCGGTTTTCCAGATAAATCATATATGCCTGGGCGGTGTCATGAACAAGGCTGACAACCTCGTATTCCACATTGGTCAAAATAACTTTGCCCGATTCGATTTTTGAAAAATCCAAAATATCATTTACCAGCCCCAAAAGCATATGGGCGGAATCGTGGATTCGGGCAAAGGATTCCTCTAGATTTTCCGGCAAATCCATATTGCGCAGGTGGATTTCGGCTATGCCCAAAACCGCCGTAATGGGGGTGCGTATTTCATGGGACATGCGAGCGAGAAAGCGGCTTTTGGCCGCATTTCGCGCCTCGGTATTAAAGACTATTTGGCGGCGGCGGAAAAGCAAATACAAAATAAACGACACTATCGCCAAACAAATAGCCAAAACCACAGAGCCTATCAGCCATGGCCGCTGGGCCATCAAAACGCGGACGCTAAAATCGAATGTGCGCCCCATCCAATCGGTGGAAATCGTTTCGGTATTGATTATGGAGAGGGCTTTATTTACAATGGATGCCAGCAGATAATGGTCGGCATTTAGCGCGAAAGACACGCGATAGATTTCATCCAGCACCAAATTGGCGCGAAAGCCGGGACGCTCGAGCAGATGATTTGCGCGAAAAAGGCCGCGCAAACTAGAAAATACCAAATCCGCCTCGCCATAAACAATCGAATCCAGCGCAAGGTCTTTCCATTCAAAAAGCACAATGGAATTATGCTCGGGGAAAATGGAGCGAAAAACCTCCTCATAAACCCCGCCGGCCACCATCGCAACGCGCATATAAAACAGCTCATTTACGCCGATAATGGGCGCATCGCCATAGGATATCAGCGCATAGCGGTCGGCGAAAAAAGAATCGGATAGCACAAATGCACAATCGCCGCAGCTGCGATGAGCACCGGTGGCAATAAATGCCTCGCCGCTAGCAACCAGCGCATCGACGGATTGCCCAAAGGGCGCATCAAAATTTATGATTTCAAAATGCAGGCCGGTTAGCCTTTCGATTTCATATAAAATATCAAAAGCAATGCCCCTAAAATCCTGATCCCATTGGCTAAAAAAGCTGATGGGATAGCTAAAACCATGGGCGGCTAGGGGGATTGTTGGATTTGCGGCGATAAAGGCGCGCTCCTCGTTTGTTAAAAGCTGGTTTATAATATGTAGGCGGGCGTCGGCTTTTCCGGCGGCATATAGATTTGCCAAAATCGGCATTGCTCCATTTTCCAAAGCCAGCTGGACAATTTCGACAATGGGGACGAGGGCTGGATTTTGCGTAGCAAAAGAGGCATAGCCGAAAATATAGGGATAGAGCGGGGCAACGCGAAAACCCGGGAATTTTATGGAATGATATAGCTCGCCATCGCCGATATATGCATCTATCAGGCCGGCGCGCAAAAGCTCGGCGGCCTCTATTTCGCATGCGGCAAAGATATGCTCGAAATCGCCAAAGGCCGGATTGCCGCGCATAACGCCGGGTAGGGCAGAGCCATCGGCAAATGAAAAACGCAAATCGCGCTCTAAAATAATTTCATATAGGGGGCGGCTGCTGTGATTTCGGACTATGGCGACGCTGCGTTTTGAAATGGGGTCGGTAAAGGCAAAGCCCTGATTGTCTATCAACACCTGCAATCGGGGCATTTGGCCGCTAAAATGCGCCGAGCCATCGGCTAAAGCCCCTAGCAAATCGGGTAGTTCGTCATAAATTCTGGGAATAAATGGGATATCAAAAAGGCCGGTTAGCCAGCCGCTCAATTGCGCCGCAAATCCGACTATTATGCCATCGCGGGTATAAAATGCCTCGTCATTTTGCAGCATTGCGTAAATAAAATAAGAGTATTGCTGGCGAATTTGGGCTACTGCTGCGATATGCTCATCAGTAATGCCGGGGATATCGCGATATGATTCAAACCACGTATCTTCTCGGGCGGGGGCTTGGGTGCATCCCGCCAACCCAAAAACCAAAATCATCATCAGCCCGACCATTTTCTTCATAGTCTATCACCTCGGATTCAATTATAACACAAAACAACAATTTTTGCAAATAAAAGATTTCTTTTTAACAAAATACTTTCTTGAAATTTTAACTAAAATATGCTATAATCGTTTTAACAAACTATTCGGGGGCGGCATATGCATGAGGACAAAGACAAAATATATTGGCATGATGCCTTTTATGCCGCTATCCAGCTGGAGCTGCATGATTACGAGGATGTTTTGATTTTTGAGAGCGAATATCAATTGAGCCAGGAGGCTCTTTCGATGGATATGCTGGTGATTAAAAAATCGGCAGATGCTGTGATTGACAAAAATATAGGCAGGATATTTTTGGGGCATAATATTTTTGAATATAAATCCGAAAAAGACAATTTGTCGGCATGGGATTATAATAAGGCGATGGGATATGCTATGATTTATTCGGCATTTGAGCGGGTGGCGATTGGGGATATTACGGTTAGTTTTGTGGTTACGCCAAAGCCGGCGAAGCTTTTTGATTATCTCGCAAAGGCGCGAGGCCGCGAGATAATCGAGGCGCAGCCCGGCATATACCATATTTTGGGCGAGCCTTTGCCCATCCAAATAATCGAAAGCAAAAAGCTGGGCGCGGATGAGAATGTGTTTTTGAGAAATCTGCGAAGCAATCTTGGCCAAAAGGATTTGACCCAGGTGCTGGATGCATATAAAAAATATGACAAAATAGAAAAAACCGCAATATATCTAAATCGCATTTTGGGGGCAAATAAATTTATTTTGGAGGAGGTAATGGCTATGTTTGATGCCGATGTGCAAGAGATTGTGATAAGACACGTTAGAAAACGAGGGCTGGAGGAAAAATATTTCGGCGACCTTATTGAGCGCTGGAAGCAACAGGGTATGCAGCAGGGTATGCAGCAAGGGATTGAACAAGGCGTTGAACGGGGCAAAGAAAATAAGGCGCGGGATATCGCCCTTGAAATGCTGAATGATGGTTTTGGGTTGGAAAAAATCGCCCATTATGTTAAAATGCCGCTGGCATGGGTGGAGAATTTGGAGAGCAGCCGTGATATTATAGCACTTTAAAATGGCGGGCGTATCTTTTGGGGATATTGATATTTGCAAAACATTCCATTTCTGCCAAAAAATTTGATATGGCGGCAAAGCCGTCTTTGTAAAAATTGGCCATTTGACTTTGTTTGTCGGATATGTTTTTGTAATTTGGGGGGCAAATGAATGTCCAGTCTGCTATGTCTTTGTCGAAGGCGATTCTGAAAAATTTATCGATATCGGCGGAGTTGTGGCCTGTGTTTGTTAGTAGAATATGATGCTCAACGGCATCTGCGACGTGGCTCACATAGGCGGTTTTGCCATCAAAAGCGATAATGGCCAGCAGCGGCTCATTATCGCAAATAGCCGCATCCACCGCGGCTTCGCTTGGGTATTTTGAAATTTCCATAATGCATACCCCCACAAAACCCCCCGAAAAATATCGGGGGGCTTCTCTAAAAATTTAGCCTTGCATTGCTTGTGCTACTTCGGCGGCGAAGTCTTCTTGTTTTTTCTCGATTCCTTCGCCTTTTTCGTAGCAGGTAAATTTTGCCAAATGGATGGCGCAGCCTGCCTCTTTGGCGGTATTTTCCACGTATTGTTTTACGGTCATGCTGGGCTCGCGGACATATGCCTGCTCTAGCAAACAAATCTCCTGCAATTGTTTTGACAATCGCCCCTCAATCATTTTTTCGATTACATTTTCAGGCTTTGCGGCATTGGCCGGGTCGTTTTTGGCGGCCTGAGTTAGTATGCGCTTTTCGGTTTCGATAAAATCGGCATCCACTTCCTCGCGCCGCAGATATTTTGGAAACATCGCCGCAATTTGCATGCACAAATTATAGCCCATTTCCGCCACGGCGGGGCTGGCATTTTCGCATTCGATATCCATAATAACCCCGATTTTGCCGCCCCCATGGATATAGGAGCTATAAATCCCGGGCTTTGTCCGCTCAAATTTGGCAAACCGGCGGATATTGATATTTTCGCCGATAGTGGCGATTTTGCCCTTTAGCGCATCCGCAACAGAACCCTGGCTAGCATCCGCCGCCCAAGCCTCTTCCATAAAAGCCTCAACAGTTTCAGCAGGCGAGGCCAGCACTTGGTCGACAACCTCTTGGCAATACCCCTTAAACTGGGCATTTATCGCCACAAAATCCGTTTCGCAATTTACCTCTACCATAGCGGCCTTTTTCATATCCGCGGCCACATGTATCGCCACAACCCCCTCGGCGGCAATCCGCCCGGATTTTTTAGCCGCGGCGGCCAAACCTTTTTCCCGCAAAAACTCAACAGCTTTTTTAATATCGCCCCCGGTTTCCTCCAGGGCCTTTTTGCAATCCGACATGCCCGAGCCGGTTAGCTCGCGCAATTCTCTAATTAAAGCAGGCGTAGCAGCCATAATTTATTCCTCCATTATATATAAAAATTATTGCGCTTCGGCACTATCGCCGGGCTCGAAAATATGCTCTTGCTCGGCCAGCTCCTCATTGCTGATTTCGGCGGCTTCTTCCGATTCTTCGTCGCCCATTTGGCCTTGTCTGGCCTCGATAACAGCATTGGCAATAACGCCCGCAATCAGCTTTACAGCGCGGATAGCATCATCATTTCCGGGGATAACAAAATCAATTTCATCCGGGTCGCAATTTGTATCCACAATCGCCACAACAGGAATGCCCAAATTCCGCGCTTCTTTAATGGCGATATGCTCTTTGCGCGGGTCGACCACAAAAATAACCGCAGGCGGGCGGCTCATTTCCTTTATCCCGCCCAAATTGCGCTCTAGCTTGTCCTTTTCATGCAAAAGCTTGGCAACCTCTTTTTTGGTCAGCTGCTCCATAGTGCCATCAACTTCCATGCGCTCAAGGCTTTTTAGCCGCCGAATCCGCGCCTGAATGGTCTTGAAATTAGTGAGCATTCCGCCTAGCCAGCGTTCATTCACATAAAACATCCCGCAGCGTTTCGCTTCCTCTTTAATAGAATCCTGCGCCTGCTTTTTTGTGCCAACAAACAAAATCTCGCCGCCCTCTTTCAAAATATCCGAAACAGCGCGATATGCATCATCAATTTTGCGCACAGTCTTTTGCAAATCGATAATATAAATCCCATTTCTTTCGGCGAAAATATATTCCGCCATTTTGGGATTCCACCGTCTGGTCTGGTGGCCAAAATGCACCCCAGCCTCCAATAATTGCTTCATTCCAACAACGCCCATAGGCACCTCCGAGTTTTTCCGCCACATTTCGCAACCAAATATTTCCAGATAAATTCACCCGGCCAATCCAGCAAAATGTGTGAGTATTTTTAACACCAAAAGATTATACCATACCCCACCCCAAAAATCAATACCCAAAATTAAATTTTCCACAAACCGTATTAGAAAAATTCAAAATTTGCGCTTGTCTTTGTCGAATATATGTGCTATAATGAAGATTGATAATTAGGCGGTGCAATTTCTGCAAAGTTATGTTATACTGGACTTGCACGAAGCTGTACCCGCTCAACCGAATACGAGCAAGCACAAACGGCGATACGGCACGACCGCACCGCCTAAAAATATTTTACCAAATTTCACGAAAGGGCTTGACAAAATGAAAACTCCGCAAATAATTTTCAGAGCAGAGCAGAGCAGAGCAGAGCAGAGCAGAGCAGAGCAGAGCAGAGCAGAGCAGAATAAATCTGCCTTTTTGTCGTTCCCTAAAACAGTTTCGTATATAACATTCCAAGCGATTGACCCTTGCATTTTTAATGCAAAGGGCAATCGCTTTTTGCATTGTGCATAGAGGAGGGCAATAACTATGAATTTTATCGGTGTCATTATTGGAATTGCATTGGGGGCTGTTGCAGCCATAATTTTCATGCGAATATTGGGCAGGGGTGCGTCAAAGTTGAAAGAGGTAAACTCTTTGCTCTCTAGCATAGCCAAAGGGGAATTAAATGTAAACATAGTAAAACCAAAAATTTCCAATGGCGAAACAGGGGTTATGCTCAACCATATTTACGTCATCATCAACACCTTAAAAGGCATTGATAATGACATGGCAATGTACGCCAAAGAAAATGTCACGAATGGTGATTTTGAATATAGGATTGATGAGAGTAAGTATGACGGAGCATACAGAAGTATCGTTGCAAATGTAAATTTCATTGTACAGACTAATGAAAACGACTTGCACATTATACTTGATAAACTTCAAGGAGATGCGGACGGTGTGCCAGACCAAATCATTCCAACATTCCAAGGAAAAAAGCATTTGATAACAGAGATTTTGCAAAATTCCGAGGACTCTTTGATGGCGATATTTACTGCCGTAATGGACATTTCCGATAACGCTTCTAAAGGGCGTTTTGACAGTTTCATAGACACATCAAAATTCAAGGGCGAATGGGTTAATATGTTTGAAGCGTTAAACAATATTTTGGTTAATGTTGATACGCCATTGAAAGTTATAAAAATGGCTATTGAAGAAATATCGGCAGGTAGGCTTAACTTAAATGAACTTGATGAAAAGCTAACAAAAGCAGGACTAAATGCAGACGCAAGTGTCTATCAAGGCGAATTTAATGCGGCTATGGTTGGAATGGGAGTTATGATGACAAATGTTTCCTCTTATGTAAGTGAACTGGAGGACGTTTTTTCAAAAATAGCAAACGGAGATTTGCGTAATAAGATTGAGAGGACGTATGTGGGGCAATTTGATAACATCAAAAATTCCGCAAATAACATAATCGCAACCCTCAGCAAAACCATGAGCGAAATTTCCACAGCCGCCGACCAAGTTCTAACAGGAGCAAGCCAAATCGCTAACAGCGCAACCGAATTATCAAACGGCGCACAAGAGCAATCAAGCTCGGTGCAAGAGCTAAACGCCAGCATTGATATGATTAGCCAACAAACACAACAAAACGCAGACAATGCAAACACGGCTAACGAACTATCGGGCAAATCAACCACCAACGTCCAGCAGGGCAATAACGCCATGCAAGAAATGGTAAACGCTATGAACGCAATCAGAGAGTCATCAAACAATATCGGCAGCATAGTGAAAACTATCCAAGATATTGCGTTTCAAACAAATCTCTTAGCCTTAAATGCGAGTGTCGAAGCCGCTAGAGCGGGAGAGCATGGAAAAGGCTTTGCCGTTGTTGCTGATGAAGTGAGAACACTTGCAGGGCGAAGCCAAGAAGCCGCCACGCAGACCACAACACTAATACAAGATAGCATTAGCAGAGTGGAAACAGGCGGGGCGATAGCAGAAAGCACAGCGCAATCCCTCAATGCTATTGTGGCAAGTGCTGATGAAGTTTTGGCAGTTATCAGTAGCATTTCCGCCGCAAGCAAAGAGCAAGCCGAAGCAATAGCACAAGTGAGCGATGGACTAGCCCAAATCTCCAGAGTGACACAAAACAATTCCGCAGTTAGTGAAGAAACAGCGGCGGCAAGCGAGGAGCTAAACTCACAAGCCGAAGTTTTACGGCAACTGGTATCATTTTTCAAATTGTAGAGCAAAGTAACGAGAATTTAACAATCCCCCGAAATGCGGAAAATAGGCACTTTGGGGGATTGTTATTTACTCAACAAAAAACACTTTCTGAAATTAAATTTTCCACAAAAAGGTGTGGATAAATAGCGTTTATAATCGCAAGAATGCCATCGGTGCATCCGCTTGCGCGCAAAAGATTTTTTCAACCACGAATAACACGAATAAGTAGGCGGCCATTGGCCGCCTACCACAAAATGCGACACATTGCAACAAAAATTTAATCTAAGATGCGGATATTTGCGGGGGTGGGGTGTTATCAGAAAGATTTATATCCGCCATTAAATTCTTGCCTTGACTATGACATAAATTTGTGGTAATATAAGTGTAACACAATTTATTGCCGCAATGTCGGCATGGGTTTATATAAATTTCAGAAAGAGGTGATGCGCGCTTTTGCAACATTCGTCGCAGCAAAAAATTATTTCAAGGAGGAAAAACATGTTAAAACGATTTAGACGGGGCATAGGCGGCCTATTAGCATTCCTAATGGTATTTGGCACTCTACATATCGCCCCTGCAAGCGAAGCTATTGTTTCTGATGACCCACTGGTCGCCCCTGCAAATGTATTGATTGCAGAGGGCTATGGCGATTTTACCGGAGCTACCGCTCTGCATAATCTGCCCGCGGGTGAGCATCGCAATGTTATGGCCATTATCGAAAATTATCGCACATGGCCGGGCATTGGCGAGCCCAATAATACCGGATGGACATCTCTTTATCTGGAAATATCTACCGGCCAAAGAGTGGCTGTTAGATATCGCCAGGAGCAAAGAGCCGATTATGGCGGCGATGGTGTTCCCCATGCCAGCTTTAATACTGTAAATCGCCTTGCTTTGGGCGTTGGCACTGCCGGAAATATGACCGGCACAAATGATGCCAGCGGCGCAGAGGTTGGCACAGGCGTTGGCGGCGTATTTTGGAGCGCTACCGATGCTGGTGCTGGCACACCCCCACCTTTTCCCCCACCGGGCGGAAATCTTGGTAGAATATTTGCCAGACTAGGCGGCGACCAATATTTTAATATCAATGCTAACTCTGCCGCAAATGCTAATACTTTCACAATCACAGCCAATATTTTGCCAGCAGGCGGAATGGTGGTTAGTTTTAATGTAAATGGTTCTGATGGCGCGCCTGCTCTTTTGGCCTATGTTCCCGATATTCCGGCAACTGCTTATGTTGTTGGTTTGCAAAGCTGGGTGCAGGGCGGCGGCGGCATTTTGCATGTTTCCGAATGGCAGCTTTTTGATAATTCTGCCAATCCGGTAGCCCCTCCACCTACAGAGCCTCCTACAGAGCCTCCAACGGAGCTACCCACAGACCCGCCAACCACCGCTGCTCCTACCGACCCGCCACCAGTAGGCGATAGAGTGCTGGTTTATGGCACACCTTTTGAGGGCGAGCCATTTTATCGCACCAATACGCCAAACAATTATGATGGCACACTTTTGCAAACAATCGGCGGAGAGCGCACAAATATCTCTGTAGATATGAATTTGTGGAGAGCGCATACCAGCGGAAATGCATGGTATACTATTTTTGTAGAGCTTTCTGATGGCCAAACAATCGGAATCGTCCGCCGTCAAGAGGGCAATGATATCGATTCAAACACAAATACCAATCCTCGCCTAGCACTAGGTGCTGGAACAAGAGCAAATATGAACGCTTTTTCTGATGGCGCAGGAGCGGCTATTGGCGGCGGTAATGCTGCCGTCCGTACCGGGTTTGCATCCCATCAGGTATTTTGGTCTGAAAGCGGCCATGCCAATGCCATCCGTGACCTATTTGGTTTGAATGATGAAGGGCGTAACCGTATTTTGCAAAACTTTACAGCCGCTCGTTATAATGTTTTCACAATCAATGTGAATATTGAGGGCGAAGTAGCTAGGTTTAGTTTTGATATCAATGGCCTAGGGCCTGCTGCTGACAGAACCCTTTCCGGCTATGTTGCAGTTCCTGCCGGAACATATGTTCAATCGCTCCATGTTCGGGCAAATGGCTCTAATGTGGTGCATGTACCTGCTTGGTATATTTTTGACACAACCTATGTTACCCCCGACCCATATCGGGTGGAAGTATCTGACATTTTGTTTGGGCAATTGACTTTGCCTATTTTGCCGCATGATTTTGTTGATGCTGCGCCTTTTGAAGTGACTGTTACTAATGTGGGCTTTGATTTGGTTGATGGCCTGACTATTGCCCTAGAGGGCGGCATGGATTCGCCATTTGTTTTGGATGGCGAGCTATCCGTTCCTTTCTTGGCAACAGGCGACACCATGGTATTTACCATTACCCCGATTATGAATCCGGTGGAGGAGCGGTATACCGATATCCTCACCATTATCGGCGGGTATGTTGATGACCAAATCACTATTATCCAAAATATTTTGTTCCCATTGCCTCCGCATTTGGGCTTGCCTAGCGACGATGCTCCTGTTTCTGCTGCTAACCAATGGCCAAATGTTTTGACAGAGGATTTTGATTGGGATCATGATTTCCAAAGAGTGGTTATCACTCCCGGGTCGTCTACTATGCTGATAAATCGCCATGAGCGCGATGTTGATGTTAGCATGGCTGTGCCATTTATGCATGGCGGCATTTTATGGGTGCCTTTGGCGGCAGCGCAGTTTGCTTTAGGCGATGATGTTGCATGGGATATTGATGGTTATGATATCATCGCCAATACCTGGAGCGGCGAGGGTTTGCGCGTTGTTAATGCGAGCATTGATTTTGATGTTTTGTTTGTGCCTTTGTGCCAAATTGCTCCTGCTGTAAATGTGGGGCTGGTTGCGCATGATAATATCGCTGTGCCTGCTGGCACATCTGCTGGGCGGGCTGTTGCGGCTATCCCTGCATCCAATGCGATTGTTATTACCATTGGCTCGGGCACTACTATTACTGGTAGCGGCGGCTGGTCGCCCGAGGGCGGCATGAATGCTAATGCCGAGCAATGGTATGGTACTGCTACTGCTTTTGCAGTCGCGCGTACTATTATGGCCGTTCAATCCCATGATGGCGGTATTCCGCGCGGATTTGGTCAAGGCTCTGGAGCTATTGGCAGCCCAAATCTGGCTGCTCGCTCAAATGCCGAGATGATTTCTTTGCGTAGCAATAGATATGTTGGATATATTTCCGGCTATTCTATCTCCTATTTTGGCCGCGGTATTACCACTGCTGAAACCAGATTTATGCTGAGAATGTATGAAGCAACTGGTATTGAGCGTTTCCGCGTTGCGGCTTTTGCCGGATTGCGCGCGATTTTTGATAATCAATATGTCGAGGGCGATGTGGTATCATTAGGCCGCGTTGGGCAACAATTGGGCTCTGATACATCTGCCCCTAGATTTATCCAAGATCAAGCTTTCTATGATGCTCATAGAGTAACTGTTCCCCCTGCCGGCCGCGGTTCTGGTGCTGGCGGATGGCCTTATTATTTGAGCAATTCCCAAATGCATCGCGGTGGGGTTTCATTTAATGATGATTCCTATACCTATTTGCTTGGATTGGTACTAGATGTGGCCGAGGGCGCGTTTGCTGCTATTGGCGATGATTTAATCGAAGAGGCGGCCGATTCATTTGCGGCAGCTTTATGGGCTGTTATCAATCTGCAAATTATGTCTAGCGCGTTTGCTGATGGTATTGCCCGCCCGACTGCTTGGGCGCAGCATTATAATCCCGGCACGGGTCTTCCCATGTGGGGTCGCGAATTCGAGCCTCCTGTTATTACCGGTGGCGAGGAATCCCGCGAGCTGGTGCTATTCCTGATGTCCTTGGAGCTAGAGGATGTTTATGAAATCGGCGGCCAAGAGCTTGTTGATGCTTTGGTTAGCTCGATTCATTATGCGGCATTTTGGTTTGATTATGTAGAGGTATTTGATTATTCCACGGTTGGCGGGCTTTTGACTCGCACACCGGGGGCTAGAAATGTCTGGGCGCGTTTCCATTGCACAGAAACTTTCATGCCGCTATTTTCTGACCGCAGAACGCCGAATAATGGCACAGCCGCCCAAATTGCAAACAACGACCCATTTGGGCTTTGGGTTCATGGTCTATCTGCTGGCCCAGAAGATTTGCCTTTGCCTCCATCCGGCATTTTGCGCTCGCTATTTAATTGCGAATGCCCGGATTGCGATGAGCCTCGCTATCTATTTACCCGCGGCGGATTGGCTGTTTATGTGACGGCAAACCCGAATTGCGGCCCTATGAATATCGGCGCATCTCATCAAAATATCAGCTACGAGCGTCGCGGCGGATATGGCTTTGTTCGCGCAGGCTCTGGCCTTACCGTTCGCAATGCCTATAATGATTGGGTTGCGCACAATAATTTGTTTGTTCCTGTTGCTACTGTGGCTTTTACCACCACCCTTATCCCGGTGGATGTGCCTGTTGCTTTGGTATATACCGTTATGCCGGCGGCGGCTACAAATCAAACTGTGGTTTGGGATGTGTATTATGATGGCGGCACAAATGCCGTGATTGCTGGCGGCCGCATTTTGGCTACCGGGCTGGGAACTGCCACAATCCGCGCGACTATCGCAAATGGTTTGGCGGAAACCGGCGCAGATACTGATTTTGTGGCATATTTCTATGTGGAAGTTATCACATATGTGCCTGTTAGCGGTATTTATGGCCTACCCACATTCCTGCCTATTGGCTCATTCTATTTGAGCCGCGCGTTTGTTATGCCTTTGGCTGCTGCTGTGCCAGAGAGCATTGTTTGGGAGCTGGTTTCCTATTCGGCCATCACAAATGCAGTTTTGGTGGGCAATCGCCTGACCACAACCGGGGCAAATGCCACATCTACAGTAACAGTCCGCGCGACTGTTCCAAATGGTGTGACTATTGGCGAGGATTTTGTTGTTACCCAAACTATTGCTATCCATAGAGACCCAACCCCTGTTGTTACTATTCCTGCAACAGGCAACCATGCTGTTCCTACGATGATTTCCAATATGCGCGGCGTTAATTTTAATGCTGAGTCCACCGGCGACCAATCCTATGAAAACCGCCCGAACTGGCAATATATGACAAACTTTGCAACCAGTGGTCTTCAGGGTGGTTTTGGCGTTAGCCTTTATGGCGACCGCGGCAGACAGTTTGCTGTTCGTTATGCTTCTGACCGTTTCGAGGGTATGAGCTGGATTCGTACGAACCAAAATGCTAGAAATCAAGGTGGTGCGGATGTTGGCGGATGGTTTACTCAATTGATGTTTACTGTTGAGCAAGCTATGTGGATTTATGTTGGTTTTGAAGCCAGAGTCAACCTAGGCGGAATTCATTGGATGGATTCTAGCTGGGAATTTATGGATCCAGAAATCGTATATGTGCGCAGCAATGAAGGCGCGGCAATGCCGAGATATTTCTTCTATCGCAAACTGCATACGCCGGGCGATATTTTCAGACTGGGCGCGATTCAGCAGGGTACTGGCCTAGGCCAATCCACTATTATCCTTGTGCCTGTTGGATATACCCATGTTGAAACCACTGTATTTGTTGAGCCTGATGATACTGTAGATTTGCTGGTGCAGCTGGAGTATGTTGACGGTTTTGCAAACACCGAATTCACCGTTTACATTTCGCCATATCTCTATTTGACTGGCATTACCATTTATCCAGAGTCTTTGGCGGATGCGTTTACTGGATTTGTTTTTGCCAATGGCAATGGCGCGACTCGCCAGGTGCTAAACACAGTGACTTTCGGCTTTGATGATACCGCCGACCGCACTCCGACTGCGAATATCGTTTTGCATTTTGAGGTATTGCCGGATGCGCCTTTGGTGGGAATGGATGCGAGCTTGCCAGTAATTGTGACGAGTGATGATATTGGCGATTTCACGGTTGTTGGCACGATTCGCATAGTCGAAAGCCGCGTATTTACCGGGCGCGTAGGGGATGCGAATAATGATGGCAATATCAGCAGTGCTGACGCCAGCCATCTGGCCAGATATTTGGCCTACCATCCAGTAATCCTAGACCCACGCGCAGTAAATCTGACCTACCTTGGCGGCGACGATATCACCGTAAATGACCTAATGGCCTTGGTTAATTGGCTAGTAGGTCGCGGTGTGCCTGAAAGATTGAGATAAACATTTTTTGAGCAAATAGCAATACCATCATCCCCCCTCCCAATCCGGGAGGGGGGATGATTACCCAATATCGATGGGGTGATTTTTTTGAAAACATTATGCTTTGCAATTATCCTAATTTTGGGCGGACTTTTCGGCGGCCATATCATTTTGGCGCAAAACTACGCCGCAGAAATAACCATCCCACAAATCCAACGCGAGCGCGGATATTCCGGCACTTTGCAAATACGGATGGATGTAAATAATGGCCTGCGGCTTTTGCGCCTGCATTTGGAGGCGGATGATAGCCGATTGCAAATAACGGGTGTGCGGCGGGGGGCGGCTTTGCATGGCGTGGGCTTTACCGGGCCGAATCCGGATTTTTTGGATGGCAGCGGGCCGCGGATTGCGATGTGGTCGGGCAGCGGCATAAATAGACAGACGGGCATTTTGCTGCATATCGATTTCACTATTTTGGAAGACGCGCCGCCGGGGCATGCCTATATCAATCTGGTTTTGGAGAACGAAATAGATGCCGCGATAGGTGTCGGGCAGCCTGTGCCAATAAGCATCATCAATGGCGGCATTGAGATTATACCACCTCCGAATTGGGTGGATATTAGCGACCCGATTTTCGCCACCCGGGGAGATTATTTTGATTTGGAAATTAACATCAGCGCGGCAAATAGCCTCGTCGATTTGACATTTGATTTTGCCCATAGCCCATATTTGATTTTGCAGAGCCATCGGGTTTATCCCGAGATTTTATGTGATGGATTTATCAATCACACCAGCCCCACCTCCGCGACTTTCGGCTGGGGGGCGGAGGCCGAAAATATACACAGGGCGCGGATTATCCTGCAATTCGCCGTCGCCGATAATGCCCCCCTCGGCGGCCGAGCCGCCACTTTGCGCATCACCCTGCTCACCCATGATTTGGGGCGGCGGTATTTGCTGACCCATGTGCGGGTTGTCGAAAATCGCGAATTTACAGGCCTGCTAGGGGATCTGGACGGCGATGGGCTGATAACAAGCGCGGATGCGGATATTTTGGGGCGGTATCTAATCGGGGATGATGTGATAATAGACCCCCGCGCCGCAAATCTCACATTTGCGAGAGGTGATAGTATCACCCTAACGGATTTTGTCGCGCTGACCCGGTGGATAGATGGGCGCGATATTCCCGAAAGGTTGCCGGGCGGCACTTTCCCCGGCAATATACCCCATAATCATGAACACGCTGAGATTTCCATAGATAGCTCCATAGTGCAAATCGGCGAGAGGGTACGCTTGGGAATAAATCTGGATGCAAACCCCGGTATTTCAACCCTGCGGCTGTTTGTGGCGTTTGATACCAGTCGTTTGAAATTAGTGGATTATAGCGGCGGGCTTGAGGATTTTGATATTATAGGGACGAGAATGGATGAGGGTAGATTTGGGTTTATTTTGCATAGACCATATGCCACAATGGAAATAGGCACGTTGTTTTATTTGGAATTTGATGTTTTGGATGGCGGGATTGGCCGTACTTTTGTGAGTTTTGTTTTACCGCAAGGGGATGATATCCAAAATGAAGGCGGGCTGATGAATAGCCGGGGGCTAAATGGCTTGCTAAATATCGTCGCCCCCCCGGATGAAACCCGGATTTCCGAGCCGGTTTTTGCCCAGCCCGGGGATATTGTGGAATTTGATGTTTTTGTTAGCCGCAATGCGGGGCTGGAGGGTTTGGGTTTTGCGCTGGATTTGCCGGATTATTTGACGCTGGTGGAAATTTGCGGGTATCCCTTGAGAGGGATTTATCATACCGGGTGGTTTACTTTGCGGCTTGCGGTTTGTCAAAATGCGCCGCTGGCCGGGCGAGCCGCCACCCTGCCAATCGCTCTTTATGCGTCGCAATTTGGGCAAAATACAGCGAGGGTTGAAACCCATGTGCGGGTTGTCCAGAATCGTGAATTTGTTCACAGTGTCGGGGATGCTAATGGGGATGGGACTATTAGCAGCGCGGATGCCAGCCATTTGGCGCGGTATCTGGCCGGGCATAATGTGGTGCTAGACCCCCGCGCCGTGAATTTGACGCTTTATCGCGGGGATGAAATTACCCCGAATGATTTGATATCACTTGTGAATTGGCTGGTCGGGCGCGGAACGCCTGAAAGGCTAAGGGCAAAAGATTATTAAACCACTGATAAGAGCGGATAAAAAACCTGATAAAACCTTTAAAACCGGATTGTGTGCGGTTGGGTTTATGGATACCCACGACCACGTAGGGGCGGCCATTCCCAAATTGTCAAGTCAACTGCAACACCCATCAAAAAAGACTTCCTTGGCTGATTTCCAGTCTAGGTGCTTGCGTGGCCTTGTGTTGATTAGTTCGAGTGTGTCGTTTAGTTGTTGTTGTGTTACTTTGGTAAAGTCGCAGCCTTTTGGGTAGAAAAATCTTAGTAGGTCGTTGATGTTTTCTACTGTGCCTCTTT